>Ga0209083_1001501_pt1 | contig 26314 bp, 27 predicted proteins | sample AM7aDNAmetaG_FD_184132 | JGI IMG/M metagenome (GOLD analysis project Ga0209083, IMG submission 184132) | Freshwater microbial communities from Finland to study Microbial Dark Matter (Phase II) - AM7a DNA metaG (SPAdes) (version 3) | ecosystem: Environmental > Aquatic > Freshwater > Lake ...
AGCTGTCGGTTGTGAAACTTCCAACCGCCAAGCGTGGATTCGTATTGCTGCCCAGGCGCTGGGTGGTGGAACGCTCGTTTGCCTGGCTGGCGCGGTTCCGTCGTCTGGCAAAGGACTATGAGCGTCTGGCATCCACCGTTGCCGGGCTGCACCTGGTCGCGTTCGCCTGTGTGCTCTTGAGCCGACTCCTCGGAGACATCACGTGAAGTGCATAACACGCTCTAGCCGATCTCGGCCGACCCGGACACTGTTCCTACATCTATGTTGGCAGCGCACTGAACCTGTCCTCCAGACCAGACTGTATTGCCATGCTCGAAGACCCGGCCAATCACCACCTGAACGGCGCATACGTGCTCATAGCGGATGGATCCGTCAACTGGCAGCCGCTTGAGCAGGTGATGACGACCTTGAACGACTTGAACAACGGTATCAACCCACCAATGACCCCCGTCACCATGACAACCATCCAGGCGCGTCGGGACTACGAGCAAAACTGGAAGCAGCGCATGCCCGCCCTCAAATCCGGGACATGGCGATTGCCGACGACTCGGCCGGCCATGCACCTCCCACGTCCTGCGGCCAGTGACAAGTAACGAAACCTGGCGCTCCGGCCGACCGGGCCGGCGAGTATGATGGTCGTAGATCGAGGTCGGTACTGTGCCGGCCCCACCGCTCAACGGCCAATCGTGAGGCCGCCCACGACGCGAACGAGGGAGGAATCATGCCGCGAGTTCTGCTTGTTGGCTACGATCCGGAGACAGCGCTCTAGGGGGACGCAGTTAATACCTTGCATTTTTCAGCCTGGTTGCGCGACGCACGCCGTTCGGCGCCGGCGCGCCTCACGATGCCCGCCGCCGACACTCCGCCGCCGTCAGGTCAAAGTACATCTGCAGATTCAGCCACAACTCCGGCGTTGTCCCCAGGTTTGCCGCCAGATCCAGTGCGCTCTCTGCGGTGATACCTCGCTTCCCTCGGATCAGTTCGTTCAGCTTAGCCGTTGTCCAGCCAAGCCGTGCCGCAAACTGGCGCTGGGGAAGTTTCATCGGCTCAAGGAACTCCTCAAGCAGCATCTGGCCGGGATGAATAGGATTTGCTGGTCGCATGCTCACTCCATTTAATGGTAGTCCACAATCTCTACATCTTTGGCTCCGTCATCCCATCGAAATACCACTCGCCACTGATCGTTGATGCGAATCGAGTGCCTCCCCCAGAGCGCACCCTTAAGCATCTCAAGCCGGTTCCCGGGCGGCACGCGCAGGTCATCCAGCCGGACCGCCGCATGAAGGTATTGCAGTTTCCGCTGCGCCACAGTTCGCAAGACCGGAGGAAACCGTCGTGTCACGCCGGTATGCCGGTCAAAGAACAGATCTTCCGCCAACTGTCCACGGAATGATATTATCACATTACCGTATAATGATAATAGCGAAACTGGCCAAGTCAACCGAAGAACGAAACCGCGCCAAATGGCGCGCTGGACACCGAAGATCTCATCGCCCTTCTCCGTGCAAACGGAGTCGGGGAACAGAACGCTGCCTAATCAGCCGCTGCCGCCGACCGGGCAGGCGGGTATGATGGTTGTGGATGAAGTTCGGTACCGTGCCAGGCCGGCCGCTCAACGTCAGGTCGTCAGGCCGCCCATGACACCAACGAGGGAGGAATCATGCCGCGAGTTCTGCTTGTTGGCTACGATCCGGAAACCGTTGATTTCTCTGACCCTGCCCTGCCGCCAGGTATGACCATCGAGAAGGTACGTGCCGGCGTTGCCGTTGCGCTGCAACAGTTCGCCGCCCGCGGGTGGGAAGGCCAAGTCGGCTACATCCGGCCGGACGAAACCGCCGGGCCGGCGGTGCAGCGCCTGTTGGCATCAAAAACCTATGCCTGTGTCGTTATCGGCGCCGGCGTCCGCCTGCCGCCACGGCGACTTTCTATATTTGAAGCCGTTCTCAACGCCATTCATAGAGCTGCGCCCAGCGCGGCGATTGCCTTCAACACGAGGCCGGAGGATAGCGCCGATGCCGCCGCTCGATGGTTGCCGGCAGGATCCGGTGAGGGCGCCTGACCCGCGGCTGGAGCGAACCGCCCCGAATAGGTACATTGAACGCGGCAGGCCGGTTCTGGGCCGGCCGCTCAATGGCCTAACGTTGACTCGCGAATGCAAACCGGCCCCCTAATCATCAGGCGACCCAACCAATACCCGGATAGAATCCGGCGCTACCGGGTCTACGTCGATGGAAGTCTTGTTGGCACACTAAAGGCGCGCGAAGAACTTGCGTTGAATCTACCAACCGGCGAGCACGAGATCGTCGCCCGAATCGACTGGTGCGGAAGTAACACACTACGAGTGAACATCCGAGCCGAAGAGGCGACCGAGATCGAAGTGAGTTCGAATGCCATGAAGGGCGCGGGGTTTCTGGCACTCTATTACGTCACCTTCGGCCACTCCAAGTACCTGACACTGCGGTTGGCATCTCGTGGATTCAGTGTGTTCTCGACTGACACAGGCGCACGACAAGTTCGCGCTGCAGCGGACCGTGGCGGCGGTTGTACTTCACCTGCAGTCGAGCGTCGCGCGTGCTCCGCCCCGGCCGCTCGACGGACATTATCCTATCCCACCATGGCCACCGACCCCCATGTTGAAACATCGTTCGACGGTGAAACGTCGATCGAATTCCCGGCGGAAGGGGTAACCACGAGTGTGACGCTCACCAAGGTCGGACCGGCTCTGTACCGGTTGGATTCGGTGCCCCTGATGGTCGAATCCGTCAAGTTCCGCGACATCGTCGAGGCCGATGACATGGACGGGAAGAAGCTTCGGTTCCGTCGGGTCGTGCAGGAGTCCAACTGGCGCGTGTTTGACTTCCTTCTCAGCAAAGAGGACCGCGACAGCGAGAAGATCGACCGTGTACTTCGGCGCGTGGAGAGAATCGGCGGGCACTGGGAGCGAGTACTCGGCGGTTACTTGCTTATTTGTCTGCCCCCGGAAGTGGACTGGAATCCGACGGCGGACGTGGTGGGATAACTTGCCGCTGCACCGGACCGCTCAAGAATCAGCGCCCCATCCGACCTCACCCGGTTCGCCTGCAACGTCGCCGCCTTCCTCGCCCCGCCCTCCACCCTCCACCCTCCCCAAACCCCGGCAAGTGGCAAGTCACGCGTCAGCCACAACTTACACCTCGCCATGCCGGGGTTATACACATGGAGTGGTGCGCATGTGTCGCGCAGGCGCGCACCGCGACTTACAGCAATCTTTTCAGATTTTTCGACCCCGAACCCCCAAGACGCCGAGAAAACCGAAGTTCTGCCTCGCAGGTGGTGCGCTTTGCGCGCGTAAAGCGCGACACCCACCCTATATGTAGAGGCCCCATGCGCCCCGGCCGGTCTGCTTTGAGCTTTTTAGCCCTTTAGCTTTTCGGACCGCCGTGATGCTATTTCTCAATCAAATACCTCTATTCCTACCGGACAAGTGGGCAATCCCCATGAAGATGCGCACCGATCTTGAGCATCTTCGTCATCAGTGATGCAGCCCACCGATTCGCCAGGATTGCGCGCGCTAACCTGAGCATCTTGGTCATTTGACGTAGGTCATTCATTGGTCATTGGGGCTTGGCCATTGGTCATTCCGACAGGAGTTATCCACAATCACCCTGAACCTGCGCACCTCCTCCCCCAACTGTGCCCTAAGTCATTGTCCCCACGCCAGTTGCCGTATAGGGGGTACCCCCGCCGAGAACCTGCGCACCTGCTACTTATCCACAATCGCATCCATGGCCGACTTCATCCTTCATCCTGCAGTTTACCCGCTCGTCCTGAGTCGCCGTGGCGATCCGCGGCGGGCTTTCATCCTTTGCCTCACTGCTCCCCCTCCAAACCGCCGTTGTCTGTGGTCGGGGCAACAGGTACAACCAGATGCGTGGACATCGTCTGGAAAATCCTGACAACCCTGGCACTGGTCGCCCTGAACGGTTTCTTCGTCGCGGCCGAGTTCGCGGCCGTCTCGTCGCGGCAGAGCCGCCTCGAACAACTGGCGCGTACCAGCTTCCTGGGCAGGCTTTCGCTGCAAATCAAGAAGCGGCTGGACTTGTATCTGTCCGCATGCCAACTTGGCATAACTCTAGCAAGCCTGGGGTTGGGCGCGGTGCTGCAGCCGGCCGTGATGCCCCTGATCGAACCGCTGCTGCACGGCCTGAGCATTGACCTCAAACACAAAGTTGCTCTGACACTCGCCTTGGCGATCAGCACGACGCTGCACATCATCATCGGCGAACAGGCGCCCAAGAACTGGTCGATCCAGTTTGCCGATCGAATCCTGCCGGCCATTGCGCCGCCGCTGATGCTGTTCACACTGATCTTCTATCCGCTGATTTCGCTGCTGAACCGTGCCACCAATGGGTTGCTTTCGGTGGTGGGTGTGAAGGTGCGTCCGGAACTGCATGGCGAGTTGCCGCACACGGAAGATGAACTGCGGGCGCTGCTGGTGCACGCAGTGTCGGTCGGCTCGATAGAGAAAGGCGAAGGAAAACTGCTCAAGAGCGCCTTTGAGTTCGCCGAGCGGAGAACCCGACAGATCATGACGCCGCGCACAAACGTCGACTATCTGCTGCTGGGCCAGCCAATTCGAGAGATTCTGCAGACCGTGCAGAAGACGCAGTTTACGCGCCTGCCCATCTGCGATGGCGATCTGGACCATGTGATCGGGCTGGTGCACATGAAGGACCTGTTCAATCACCTGAAGCTGGTGCCGGGTCGCCTGCGGTTTGCAGATGCCACGACGCCGACAGGGGAAGCGATTGCGATTGCTGATGGATTGCCGGGATCGGAACTGCACGTGATCGGATCGGCCGACATCGACCTGAAGCAGATCCGCCGCGATGTGCTGTTTGTGCCCGAATCGCTGCCGCTGCCCAAGCTGCTGCACCAGTTTCAGACGCAGCATGTGCACATGGCATGCGTAGTGGATGAGTATGGCGCGACCCAGGGGATCGTGACGCTGGAGGATGTGCTGGAGGAACTGGTCGGCGAGATCGGCGATGAATTTGACCCGATATCGCCGGGCGATTTCGTGGCCGACCGGGACGGCTATCGCGCCAGCGGACTGCTTCCCCTGCATGAGCTGAAAGAGAAACTGGGAATCACGGGGGTGGATACACCCGATGTGGATACGATCGGCGGGTATATCGTGCAAAAACTGGGACGCTGGCCACGCGTGGGTGATGTCGTGGAGCTGGGCAACTTCCAGATTCGCGTGGTGACGATCCAGCAGAAGCGCGTGGGCCAGGTCACAATTCGCCCGTTGCCGCCGGCATCGGCTCCGCCGGCGGATGCGAAAGGTCAATGATCCAGGCGCTGGGGATGTGGGTCTCGACGATGGTGCGGGCGAGATTCAGCCACCGCACCGGGTGATCGAGAATCACGCTGTCGGCGGTTGCCACCACTTCCGCGGATTCGCCCAGCAGCTTGTCGGGGCTGAACACGAGATCGACCTGCCAGTGCCAATGATGATGGCCGGCCGCGTCAAGGATCTGAGCGCGAAGCCGGCCGGAGTTGGAAACAGGAGAATCCAGCAGCCAGAGAACGTCGCTGACGCCGGATGACTCAAGTTCGCTGCCGATCAGGCAGATGGCGGTGGCCGTTTCCTCCACCTTGCGCCAGGAGCCATGCATGGAGGCGAGGTCGCGCATGCAGAGGTCGCGCCCGACCAGCAGGACGCCACGGGCGAGGGCGGCCTCGATGGTTGTCAGGACGTTGTAGCCATCGATGAGCAGGCGGGCTCCGCGGATGGCAGTAGTGAGCCTGCTGCAACGTTGTTGCCGGGAGCTGTCGCTGCAACTGCTGCGCATCACGGCAAGGCGCTGGCGAGCCGTCAGGTTGTGGTGATCGCCCACGAGCTTGAGGGCACTGGCGGGGCCGTACTCACGCGAAAGCAGCCAGCAGTAATCGTGGACGGCAAGATGGAGGGCAGGAAGATGCGCCGGGGCAAAATCGCTGACATCTTCGGGGTGGGGGCCGCGATGGTGGCGAGAGTCGGGCATGTTCGACCCTACTACGAACTACGGGGCTGGGGCGGTTGTGGGCTGACTGGCAGCACCGAACCAGCGCACCAACATGGACGGCTCATCCTTGCGGATGGTCACATCCCAGGCCATGTACCATGTCGTGCTGACAGGTTTGAAACCGAGCGCCTCGATGCGGCGGGCGAGATCGGGCATGTGGGCAGCGCCGTAGAAGATCGCAATCTGCTTCTTGCCGCTCGCGATCGTATCGTTGAGTACGCTGATGACGGCCTTGTTACGTTCGGAAAGAATGACCGAGCCGTTAGGCCCATCCAGGCCCATGGCGGCGGCTTCGACGTTGTCGAACTGCTGGGCGAGCACGAGCTTCATCTGCCGCTCGGGATCCGGCTGGGCAAGCATGGTCAGAAGGTCGGTTGCCCCATCGCCGCTGGTACCCGCGGGCGGGTTGGTGAGGGCGCTGGCCATGGACTGCAGCATCAGGCTGGCCATCGACTCATGGCGATCGCTCTGAAGCTGCTCGAAGGTTTCGGCATCCAGATCGGCGTGAACGAAATTCGGTCGCGTGTAGTCGATGGCATCAAGCTGGTACGCGAGGTTGAGCTTGTCCTTCAGAAAGCGTTGGAGTTGACTGACGGCATGGTCGCTGTGCTGGCCCTTTTGTGGCGCAGGCATGCCGCGCGGCTTGACCATCTCATACAGGACGACTTCGTCGTTCTCGAAGCGTTTGGCGATCGACTGGTAATATGACTCCTCGCCGATATGCACGGCCGACACGAGGCGAACGCTCACGCCTTCGGCATTGCGGTACGTGACCTCGGCAGCCTGAAGCTGGGAGCCTTCGGGCCCGGAATCAACGTAGCGGAGGAACTTCACGCCGGCTGGCTGTGTGGCAACGGCCGGCACAGCAGACTGAACCGGGCTCGTCGGATCGGCGGCAACAGCGCTGGCTGCGATCCCTGCCAGAATGAGCGAGTATGCGAGAGCGCGGATCATGTACAGGAGTATACCCGGATTGGGATGCGGACGTTGGGCGGAATTGTGATGCGGGCTACGGCTATGGAAATGGACCAACCACATGCTGCGTGTGCACATGGCCTGTTTTCAAGCTCTCGCCTGTGCCTTTGCCGCCCTGCCCTGTTTCAACCAGTTGAGCCAGGAATCACATCCATCTCCTTTGGTGACCGAGAGTTCGAACAGCGGAGCCTTGGAATTGAGCCGACGAACATCCTCCATGAAGATCTCTTTGCGGAACGGTACATAGGGGAGCAGATCGGTTTTATTGAGGATCATGGCGGCCGATTCGGCGACGATGTAAGGGTGCTTGGCCGGCTTGTCATCACCTTCGGTGACGCTGAACATGCCGACCTTTACATCCTGCCCGAGGTCAAACGCGACCGGACAGATGAGGTTGCCGACGTTCTCGATGAAGAGGATGTCAACGCGGCCGAGGTCAATGCGCGAAAGGGCCTGGTGAACATGGTTGGCCTCGAGGTGGCAGCCTTTTCCGGTGTTGATCTGCACCACCTGGTCGCAGAAGGCGGCCATGCGCTGCGCATCGCGGGCAGTAGCCAGGTCGCCGACCATGACCGCGAGGCGCAGTTGGCCGGCGAGTTCCTTGAGCGTGCGCTCCAGCAGCGCGGTTTTGCCGCAGCCGGGAGCTCCAATCAGGTTAACAGTGAAGATGCGGCGGGTGGCAAGTTCCCGGCGGATCATGCCCGCCAACTCATCGTTTACACGCAGAACGTTCTCAACAATGGTGACTTCTCGGCTCATTTGTCTTGCACCTCGATTGAGACCAACTGCAATTCCGAGCTACCGTCGATGGCCGGCGTGGCACAGCCACACTCGCAGGCAACATACAGTTCAGCGCTCTCCCATTTGCGCGAGCATTGCGGGCAGGTGAGCCGCCAGGGAAGCATCTCCAGCGCCAGTTCGGGCACTGGCGCGGACCCGTCGGACTGGCTTTGCTTCCAGACCACTTCCCAGCCGAATCTCAAGGAGTCGGGCTCAATGCCCTGCATGGGGCCGATGCGAACGCGCAGGCCGGACACCCGCGTCGCCGGTGGGGTGTGGCGCTGCACCTGTTCAAAGAGCGAGGTTGCGATCGAAAGCTCGTGCATATCACGATCCCTAATGTAAGACGGCTCATGTGCCGCCGCCAGTGGCTGCATGCGTTGTCCCAAACGCGAGCACATCCTATCGGATCATACGAAGATCGATATGATCCTCCGCCGTGGCAAGAATATCGGTCATCGTCATCTTCATGATCTGGCTGTCGTGGTCGCCGGCCGACGGGGCGGCAGCGCCGCGATACCTGCATGAGTGCGCTGCCCTGTTCGGCTCGATGGGGATGCTGCTCTTAAGCATGGGGCTCTACTCACGGATGATGGCCCGACGGGTCACCGCGCCGACGTTCTATCGCAACGTATATCGTTTCAACCGGGTGACGCGGTTCTGCCGGTTTGCGATTCCGGTATGGTTCGCCGTGGCGGTATTTGCGTTGGATTGGCCGGCAGCGGTGCGGCGGTTGGTGCCACCAGGCATGCCCCTGACACTTGAGGCACCATTGTTGCTGGCTGGCACGCTGCCAGCAGTGCTGGCGATGGTTCTGCTCTGGTGGGCTGCATATCCGGCCGATCGCGCACTGCGCGACCTGAGCGTGCTGGATCGGTTCGACCAGGGACTGCCGGTGCGCGGCGGACCGACACTCTGGCAGTACCTGCTTGTGAACATCCGGATGCAACTGCTGTTCATGATGATGCCCGTGCTGGCGATCCTGGCGCTGCGCGATGTGGCTGCCCTTGTGTTCCACCTTGCGGGCATTGGAGTTTCACAATCGCTGGAGATCGTCGTCGCGCTGGCGTGCGCGCTGCCGGTACTGCTGCTGGCGCCGATCCTGCTTGTTTGCGTGCTGTCCACGGAACGCCTGCCCGATTCACCACTTCGGCGGCGATTGGAAGAGCTGTGCCGCCAACAGAGCCTTCGGGTAAAGAACGTACTGCTCTGGAAGACGCACAGCAGTGTTGGCAATGCGGCAGTCATGGGCTTGGTTCCGGGTGTCAGATATCTGCTGGTAACAGACCTGCTGCTGGAAGAGATGCCCGAGGATCAGGTGGTCGCGGTGTTCGCCCATGAGATCGGGCATATCAAGCATCGGCACCTGCTGTGGATGGCGGCGTGCGGGTTGGGCCTGATGTTCGCCGCGGCCGGCCCGGCCGACACACTGATGCGCTGGCTTTCGCAGTATGTGACCATTCCGCACCCTTACGATGACCTGGTCTCCCTGGGCGTGGCGGCTGCCGCGATGCTGGTGCTGTTTGGGTTCGCGGTTCGCCGATTCGAACGCCAGGCTGATGTCTTTGCCGCGCGATCGCTGCCCCTGGATGATGTCGACAGGGCCGGTCCGCACGGTCAGACGTTCGTAAAGACGCCTGGCGCTGCGCTGGTCTGCGAAGCGCTGCGTCATGTCGCGATCATTAACAACATATCCATCATCGCCAAGGAATGGCTGCATGGATCCCTCGCTTCACGGATGGCGTTCCTGAGGCAAATCAGCGATTCTCCGCAGCGCACGTGGGAGTTCGACAAGGTCATGCGGCAGTTGCGCTGGGTGATCATCGCGATCCTGATCGTGACGCTGCTGTGGACGGTCTGGAATACGATGTATTCGGAGCCGTTGCCCGGGTCGCTGCCGGTTCCATAGGGGAGCCGATCATTTCTTGGACATCGCGTAGCCGCCCTTCACGTTCACCGCATCGTATCCCAGCTCGCGCAGGATTCGCGTTGCCACGTGCCCGCGCATTCCAACCTGACACATGACGGCGATCTTCCGACCCTCGGGTAACTCGCCCACGCGTTCGCGCAGCACATCCACCGGGATGTTCAGCGCGCCTGGCAGCGTCCCATTTCCGAATTCGGTGGGCGTGCGCACATCGACCAGGAACATATCCTTGATCTCGTAACGCGGGTTGATCGACGGGGTCAGTCCGCGGCGCTGGTTCTGGGCCACGAACGCCGCGTAGTGAATGGCATCCTTGGCCGACCCGTATTGCGGCGCGTACGCCAGATCCAACTGCGCCAGATCATCCACGGTGCCGCGGAAGTGGATCACCGTCGCGATGACATCCAGTCGTTTGTCTACACCGGCAGCGCCCACGGCCTGGGCGCCCAGCACGCGTCCGGTAGGCTTGTCATACACCAGTTTGATCCGCATCTGCTTGGCGCCGGGGTAATAGCCCGCGTGATCGTTCGGCAGCACATACGCGCAGTCGGCATCGAAACCGGCGGCTTTGGCAGCCGATTCGCTCAGGCCGGTCATTCCGGCCCCCAGAGCGAACACCTGCACGATTGAGGTTCCCAGGACTTTTCCAGCTTGAGCGCTGCTTCCGGTCGCCGCATGTTCACCGGCGAGTCTGCCAGCGCGGTTGGCCGGCCCGGCCAGTGCAATTCTTGACGCCTTCCCTGTCACCTCGTGCACTGCTTCGGCCGCATCGCCCACCGCATATACATCCGGATCGCTTGTTCGCTGATACTCATCGACGGCGATGGCGCCGCTGGGCCCGATCTTCAGACCCGAATTCTTTGCCAGCTCCACGTTCGGCCGGCCGCCGATGGACATAATCACCAGGTCGGCCGGCACGTTTCTGCCTGATTCTGTTACGACCGCGCGGACGATCCCTTTCTCATCCGCCTGCAGTTCCTTGAGCCCATCGCCGGCGATCAGTGTCACACCGTTGGTTGCCAGTTCAGCGGTGATTGACCGCGCCATTTCCGCATCCATCAGCGGCAGCGGGTGGTCCGCCTTTTCGACGATGGTTACCTGCATCCCAGCATGGGTCAGGGCATCGGCCGTTTCCAGCCCGATAGCGCCTGCACCGATGATCACTGTCTGCCTGGGCTTCGCCGCCTTGATGTATCCATCGGCCGCGAGGATGTCCTCCATATTGCGCACAAGGAACACGTTTGCGGCTCGTGTATTGGCCACCGGCGGCACGATTGGAGTCGCGCCGGGCGCGAGGATCAGCTTGTCATACTCCAGCGAATACTCACTTGCGTCCGCCAGCTTGCGCACGGTCACTTTCTTCGCAGCGCGATCGATGGCGAGAACCTCCTGGGCGACGCGGGCATCGATCCGATAGCGAGCTGCCACGGCCTTGGGATTGGTCAGCAGCAGTTTCTCCTTAGGGGCAATCCGGCCATCGAGGAAATAGGATAGCCCGCAGTTGGCAAAGGAGATGTTCCCACTTCTCTCGATCACGGTGATCTGGGCGTGCTCATTGCAGCGCCGCGCCCGCGTGGCCGCGCTCATGCCGCCGGCCACGCCGCCGATGATGACGATCTTAAGGGGAGTGGACATGTTGGCCTTTCTATGTCATTCAGGTGCGCTGATGGGTACATCAGCACACCCTACTTTGAGCAGCAGGTCGCACCGGCACTCCTGGTTCCTTGATTCCACGGCATCCGCGCTATCAGGATCGCCATGGGGCAGAAACCCGTCAGGCCCGCCATTGTCAGCCCGCAACCGACCATGGCACACAGCAGATACCACCACGGGTTCACGAACGTGCCCAGGATGACACCGGTCAGGCAGATGAGCCCGGCCGTCGTCTGGATCTGCCGATCCAGCGGCAAAACGTTGCGCCCCTTCTTGTCCACCGGCAATCCGGCCGCCATCCAGGCTTCGGTTCCGCCGGTCACGTTTACGACATTGTCAAACCCCTGGGCGATGAACTTCTCGCAGGCCTTGGCCGACCGCACACCCCCCTTGCAGATCAGATACAGGGGTGAGCTTGGTGTTCCGGTACGCGCTGCCACAACGTGCTTGGGCTCGAGTCGATCCAGCGGTGCCAGGCGTGCCCCGATCACATGGCAGGTCTCATACTCGGCCGGGGTCCGCACATCGACGACCTCAACGCCGGTATCCTTGTTCATCAGTTCCGCCAGGGCTTTGACATCTATTGTCCTCATAGCCATTTTCATTGCTCCATCTGATTGTGATGTTATTCACGAATAGGTCTGCATTCGCTCACCATGGACGATGCGCCAGGAGCCCACCGAGTTACATCACCTGTAATATCATGTTAACCCATCACTTACGGCATACCACATGGGTTTGATTCAGATCAAGGTGGTTGTTTCGCGCACCTGCGATACTGCAGATACGTAACGTAGGAGACGGACAATGATGACCATGAGCAAACCCATCCGGAAGATCGTGAAGATTGACGAGGCCAAGTGCAACGGTTGCGGCGACTGCGTGCCAAGCTGTGCCGAAGGGGCAATCCGCATTATCAACGGCAAGGCCCGTTTGATGGCGGAGAATCTGTGCGATGGGTTGGGGGCATGTCTGGGGCATTGCCCGATGGGCGCGATTACGGTTGAAGAGCGCGCGGCGGACGATTTTGATCATCATGCGGTTGAGAAGCATTTGAAGAATCCTTCTGCTGCAAAGCCTGTGGCGGCCGCGCCCGCGCCCCTCCCCGCTCCCGCACCCGCGCCGGCGTTTGCGCCGATGCCGCATGCGGGCGGATGTCCGGGATCGCGGATGCGGGTCTTTGAGCCCGCGGCACCGCAATCAGCGAATTTGAGATCTGAGATCTCAGATCGGAAGGCTTCGCCTTCGCGTCTTCGACAATGGCCGGTGCAGTTGACGTTGCTGCCGACTCAGGGCCCGATCTGGACGGATGCGGATGTGCTGCTGGCGGCGGACTGCGTGCCGTTTGCGTACCCGGATTTCCACGAGAACCTGCTGGCGGGGCGGACACTGGCGATCGCGTGCCCGAAGCTGGACGATTGCCAGCCTTACATCGACAAGCTCACCACCATCTTCGCCAGCAACTCCATCCGGTCGGTCACGGTGGCACGGATGGAAGTGCCCTGCTGCTCGGGGTTGACTCGGGTGGCACGGATGGCGCTGGAAGCGTCCGGGCGGACGGATCTTGAGGTCAAGGAGATCGTGTTGCCGATTCGAGGTTGAGGTGCCTGGTGCTGTTCTTGGTGCTTGAGATAGAGGAGCTGCGTCTGTGGATAAGTAGCAGGTGCGCAGGTTCTCGGCGGGGGTACCCCCTATATCCCAAGTGCTGTGGGAACATGGGCTTATGGCAGAGATGGGGGAGGAGGTGCGCAGGTTCGGGGTGATTGTGGATAACTCGGGATGGGTACGTAGTACGTGATGACGTAGTACGTAGGGAAGGGAGGCAGAGGACACAAGGCGCAAGGCACGAAGATGCTCAAGTTAGCGCGCACAGTCGCGGGCCGCATGTTGCGCAGATCACTGTGTTGGGGAAAGATGCGCAGGTTGCGTGCGCATCTCGACGAGCATTGCCCACCGGTCCGGGAGGTCGTATTCGGTTGTCAAATAGCTTGGCCGGGATGCGGCCGGGGGATCTGAACAACAGGTCCCCCATAATAAGGGTGGTTTGGGAGGGGTCCAAAAACGGAAGATCAGTAATACCAAGGGTTTGCGCGCGGCCAAAATTCCGGCCAGATTTTTGCGGATAACTTTTGTGGATAAGTCAGGGGTGGCCACGACGGGGTTTGCACGGGCGGGCGGGGTCGCTGGGTGAGCAGCCAATGACTCTTGGCGCGTTGGTGGAAATCCGTTGCATGGGGCAGGCTGGCTAGTAGATTGGGGATCATGGGAACCAGAGCGACGGCGATCGGGGTGTTGCTGGTGATGGGCGCGATGGCATTGGCTGCCTGGGCCGCGGATGGTCCGGAGGTGAAGGACTGGGATGCGTGGAGAGTGCAGGTACACGAGTATTGGCCAGGCGCGGAATATGGTTGGGATTGGGCAAAGGGTCCTCCGGCGGGAATCGGATTGTGGAGACAGGCCATCGGGTATCCGGGCGGGCCAATCGAAGCCTACAGGATGGGGTGGATGGCCGAGGGAGATGAGGGCAGAGGCGTCGCGGGGATGCTGGAGGGGGAGGTGGGAATGGAGCAGCGGGTGGAGGTGGCGGAGTTTGGGCGCCAGGGGAAGGAGATCGGATTGACGATTGTCGTGCATCCGGTGGGAGGTGTATTGCCGGAAGGCGTGAAGGAAGTAGTGAGGCGGAAACTGGGGAAAGAGGGATCGCGGGTACCTGTAACGTTCAAGGATGGGCGTGCTGTGAATCTGGGTGGAAAGAAGGTTCTGTTCGCAGGAGCGTTTCCGCAAGACCTACCGGCTGGTGAGTACCGAGTGCGAGTGCGTGTGCAGGATGAGAAGGGCCAGATCAGCCAGCAGTATGAGAAACGGTTGGTGAAGGCCGACAAAGAAGTCAATCCATTGGCCGGTTTAAGCGATGGGCTATTGCTGGCGGTATACATAGCGCGTGGGGAGGCACTAAAGGGCACCGACGTCGAACCGATTGACTTCCGCTACGGCAAGGCGGCAGCAGCAACGTCTTACAACAGTCCCGCCAGCGTTGCATGGAGAGTGGCGCATGGCGAGATTGTGAAGCGTGGCGGGAAGATGGTACCCGCACTGATGAAGATGCTGGAGGCAGAAGCGATAAGGAACCCCGGTGACTTCACGCATGTGACGGCCAAATTCGGGTTTGCGTTCGATGTCATGCGGATGCTGGAAGAGATCGGCGATTCGAGGCCCGTGACGTTGTTGCAGCGGGTCATGGTGGGCATGGATGGGAAGGCGAATTCGGCTGTGCGGGTGCAGGCGGCGGAGACGGCGGACAAGCTGACATTCGTCACGTTTCTGATCGACAAGGACAATCCCGCGACGTCATTAGCAATGATGCATGACTGGGCTGCGGTGATCTCATCGGAGAAACGTGAACGGCGAGAGAGCAGCATTGGCCGGGTGGCTGAACTCTATGGCAAGTGGCTCAACGGCGAAGGGCGTGACCCAGCGCGGTGGTTGCCGCTTGCCAGAGAGCGGGCGCACAAAGCTCTTGAGGGAAATGATGCGTTGGCCATTCGTAATGCGATCGCGTTCCTCACCGGTAATATCGAGGGTCCGCAGCGTGACGACGCGCCCGAGAAAACGGTGCGGGCGATCGCCGGGATTATGGCGCGTAAGGATAGGTCGGTGATTGAAAAGAACGAGAGCTATGTTCGCTTCCCGTCAGTATTGGCATGCTATGGACCGGCGGCAAGAGAGTATGTGGAAAGCATGATCGATCAGGTGAAACGGATGCCAAGCTGGGATGGATTCAGGAATCTGTGTCGGGTGGGCGGCGAGCGGGCAATGTCGTACATGGTTTCTGTGCTTCCCGGATTGAAAAGCGGTGTGGAGCATCTGGGAGTTACCGTCGACGTGGATGATATGCACGTGAGCGACGTGGAAGCAGGACACAAACTGCGTGCCTATCAGGCATGCCGATGGGGAATCGAGCGGTGGGCGGGGCGGGTGTTCGGCAGCGATGAGGAGATTGCAGCTTGGTGGGAGAAGGCAAAGGACAAGGGCCAGCAGCAGTGGCTTGAGGAGGATCTGGAGCGAACCAGCGCCGAGGCAGATCGAGGTAGTGCCAAGGCGCAGTACATCATCCGGGCCGTCGTGCCCGATCTCCCTGATGCGGAGGGTGATCGGCGATTCTTTCCGCCGTGGAATAGCGGCTGGGAGGAGGGCCCATATCGAGAGAATGGTCCGGGGCCTTTTCGTGAGAAATGGGTGAAAGAAAATCGGGCAAGGTTGGTGTATGACTCGGGGCGATCGTGTTTCGTGTTGGGGAAGTGAGCACATGAGCATTAGCATCAAAGACATTCGCGAGCATTTCTTTGAGGTGTGCAATTGGGTGGACCCGGCCAATACGTGGGACCAGATCATGTTTGGCCGGCCGGAACAGGTGGTGCACAGGATCGGGACGGGCTGGATGGCGTGCTGGCAGAACCTGGAGGCGGCAGCGGCCGACGGGTGCGATCTGTTCATTGCCCATGAGGGGACGTTCAGCGGTCTCTGGGCGCCGACGCTGCGTTGTGAAGACACGCCTTGGGCGCAGAAGCGGATGCGCATCCTGAAGGAGAACTCGATGGCGTGCATCAACCTGCACGATACCTGGGACAACTTTCCTGAGTATGGAATCCGCGATTCATGGAGGAAGTTCCTGGGACTTGGGGAACTGGTTGAGGAGCGCCCGTACTTTTACCCCGGCGAGAACCGTTTCACGGTCCGCAACTCACTGACGTTGAACCGGGTGCAGCGGCAGACATTGGAGGAATTCGCGGCATCGCTGGCTAAGGCTTGTCGTGTGTTTCGGTCGTTCCAGGGGGCGACGGTGTATGGGGATCTGGGCAGCTTGATTGAAATGGCCGCGGTGGGCGTGGGTTGCCACATACCGCTGCTGGAGATGGTGAGCCTGGGCGCTGATGTGCTGGTGCTGACTTTCGACCGGGCTTTCCAGACGACGATCCGTGTGCCACTGGGAGAGATGAACGCCAACATGATCGTGGTGGAGCACGGCGTGGCGGAGATGCCGGGGATGCAATCGCTGGCCGAGTATCTGCCGAAGGCATTTCCGGGGATTGAGGCAAGGTTCTACTGCCATGAGCCTGCAGCGCGGACGGTGGTTTGAGGAAGGGATGTACCGGAACGTGGTACTGTCTGGCGGTACAGCCACCTGAACAAGTCATTCGCGCTTGGCTGTTCCACACCGTAAGTGCTTGAAAAAACGTATCTTACAGCGCCAACAACCAAGGTATTGCAAAATTTGTAGTGCCATCGTAAATTTTGCATGTGTGGATTGAGCGACGAATACATAGTCACATTGCACGCTTGGCAAGCACGCGGCCGGCGACGATTTTGACTGGGGCTCGTCAGACGGGGAAGACGTCGCTGCTTCGCGAGCAGTTTCCAGACTATGGATTTGTCACGCTTGATGTGCCCAGCGAAGCTGATCAGGCACAGCGGGACCCCGATGGTTTCTTTCTTCGCCATCCGGCACCGGTGATTCTTGATGAGGTCCAGCATGCGCCGGAACTCTTCCGGCATCTGAAGGTTCTTATCGACAAGGACCGCGCGGTAGCCGGGCGATTCCTTCTGACCGGGTCGCAGAAGTTCCAGTTGATGCAGCATGCATCGGAGTCGCTTGCGGGACGCCTTGGTCTGGTGGAACTGGAGACACTTTCTCGGCCAGAGATTCGCAGCGTGAACCCCGGTATCACACTGGAAGAGAACATCCTTCGCGGCGGCTACCCCGAGTTGCACGCGAATCCGCAGATTCTCACGCGCGACTTTTACAGCGCCTATCTGGCGAGCTACCTGGAACGCGACGTTCGCTCGCTGCTGAATGTTTCAAGCTTGCGCGACTTTGAACGATTGATCCGGGCGTGCGCCCTGCGATCGGGGCAACTGCTCAACAAGTCTGACCTGGCCCGCGATGTTGGCATCACTCCATCGACGGCCAACCAGTGGCTTTCGGTTCTGCAGGCCTCCAACATCGTCATTCTTCTGGAGCCATGGTTCTCCAATCAGACCAAGTCGCTGGTAAAAAGCCCCAAGTTATACATCGCCGACAGCGGGCTGCTTTGCCACCTGGCGGGGATTTCCAGCGAGAGTTCGCTGCTGGCCTCGCCGCTGTGGGGAAGCATCTGGGAAACGTTTGTGTTCTCCGAACTGCGGAAGCAGCAGGTGAATCGGGGCGGCTTCTGGTCCTGTCATTTCTGGGCTGACCGCTCGCGCGAGGTGGATTTCCTCATCCATCATGGTGGCCGGTTTGAGCTTTATGAGGCGAAGACGACGGCGAGGCCTGACAGCGGCGATACCCGCACGCTGCATTACCTCATCGAACACCTCGGAGAGAAGAACATCATCAGAGCCGGCGTGATCTGTCGTGTCGGCAATCCTTATCCGCTGGGCAGAGAGATAACGGCGTGGCCGATTGATGATGTTCCGGCGGCGGAAATGTAGGGGTGCCAAGCCGTGTCTGACGAACCCCTCACCCCCGGACCTCCAAGCCCGCCCCTGCGGAATCAGACTTCCTATCAGTTCCAATACTGGTGCCGATTCGCTCGTTAGGTTCGTGCCATACCGCGAGTGAGTTACGTACTGATTCGCATTCTCAGGTGCTTCTTCGTTGGCGAGACATTATCGTCTGGATAGAATCTTTCTCAGCTTCAGGAGACATGGGATGGCCATACAGGAACGATCTGAGTTCGTAAGAGTCGCCCCCGAAACGAATACGGCTATCCCTGTCCTCGAATACAGGGCGGCAGAGCAATCCAAGCCTCTTCTTTCCCGAGTGTACTGGAAGCGCTTTTGGCAAGGATTACTCTTATCGGTCAGCTACGGTAGCGTGGGCACCATCGTCTGGGCACTCGACGATGAGATCTATCGTATATGTGCGATCAGGCACGGTATTTCAAAAGAGATTCTCGCCTGGGCCTTAGCCACGATTCTCGTCTTGCTGGTCGCAGACATCCAGCGTCGAACCGCTTCCTGGTCATTTGTTGGGGGATCGCTCGCCGGCCTGCTCCTGGTACCACCTATCCTGTATCTACTATTCATCGCAGCGTTAGCCTCGTCTCACATACACTGAAAGCCCCTCACTCCCGGACCCCCAACCCCGCCCCTGCGGAATCAGAATTGGCCTAATTCGATTACCTGTTGCCAGAAGCCGCGCAGCGAAGCGATGGCGGCAGGAAGAGTGGAAGCAGCTAACTGGGCCTCGGCCGCGAGAACCGCGAACTCGTGTGCCCATATGGCCGGCGGGTCAGGCAGTTCGCGTGGAATGGTGTGGGTAGTGCGTTTGGCGAAGGTTGCCCCGACGGCAACGGCGATTTCAGCCGGCGCGACACCATGGGTTTCGATCATCAAGACGAGGTCCACCAGATCCTTGGTTCTCATGTTTACGCGGTCGGTCCAGGGGCGCGTGTAGGCGTGGAGTTTCTCGGCAAACTGCTGCGGCTTGGGAATCGCCAGAACCTGAGCCGGCGAGATGCCTGCAAACCCAAGCAGATCGTCGCCAGTCAAGGTTTCCGGGACCTCGCCGATTTCGTCACCAAACCCGAGGTCGATGTGAAAGCGTCCATAGGTTTTGCCCGCGAGGAATGCCTCGCATGGGAATCGGGCGCCGCCCAGTGGCGCGCCGGTCAATTCGGTATGCGTCTCCTCGATGCGAAACGTCAGGTAGTCGCCCAGATCAGTTTCGGCGGCGACCTGTAGTTCCTCTCTGACGGCATCGAGCCGAACCGGAAGTTCCGCGTCTCCCTCCGCCGGAAACGTCAGATCGATGTCGCGCGTGGTGCGGGCGCGGGGACGATAGCGAAGCTCCATTGCGTATCCGCCTTTGAGTAACCAAGGCGGGTGCGGTTTGGCAAAGAGGCGCGCCAGAAGTCGCTCGATCACGAGCTTAAGCCGGAGCGTGTTGATCGGAAGGCCGCGCTGGGCCGCCGCAGTTCTGAGGTGTGATTCCAGAGAAGCCTTGAAGGCGGCTGGGGTTGGGAAAGATCTCGCCATGGTCATGATCCAATCAGGGCGGCAACATGTTCACGGCGATGGGCAGGGACGACCTTGTCAATCGCCTTCTTAAGGGCAAACTTGCGAACCAGACCCCGCGCTATGGAGTCCTGTATCGCGCGGTCGAGTTGCTCATCGGTTATTCCGGGATCGGCGCTCGCATCGATGAGGGTGCGCAGGGGCGTAGTGACGGCGAAGCCGTCGCGCTCTTCGGTATCGCCTCGGGCCAATTGCCCTTTATGCAGCGCGCATCCGCGCGGCACCGGCTTGCGGAATGACGGTGGCACCGTCAGATGTGTTTTCTGCGGCAGTACATCGCTAAGCTGATGCAGGAACAGAGCGCTGGCGTGTGAGACCACAGCCTGGGGCTTGTCTTTGCGGTTGCGGCTCCAAAGGGCCAGGCGGATCAGGTCGTCGTTCTCGGCGCGCGGAATCATGGGCAGGCAATAGAGTCCGTGGCCAGCGCGCTCAAAGTTTCCAGCTTTGAGGTGATAGGCAAGGTGCGGATAGCCGTACCCCGCCACGGCCGCCTGTTTTGCGGTGAAATACCCTCCCTGACCGGTGGCCAGAGCGTATAGGGTCCTGAGAGACCCATGTGTATCGCGGTAACGCATGCACAATCCTTCAGACTATTTGAAGGATTATGCACTACTTCTGTATGCGAGTCCAATGGAAGACGCCGGTCTGACCCAGTTGGCTGAGATCGCGGGACTCGACCGCAGCCGCTCCGCAAACCTCTCGCCGCCGAACCTCAAGTTCTCCCCTGCGGAAACAGAATTGGTATCAGTCTGGGGCAGGAGCGACCGTGCGAGCTCGATCAATCTTCTCGCATCGATGCCTGCACGACCTCCGGGCCCAGTTCCTGCATGCACTGCTTTACCTGTTCGAGGGCGGCTTTGAATTGCTCGGCTGCGTTCGTGTCGCCGCTGACGAAGGACTCGATCTTCTTCTGCAGGTCTGCCTCGGCCAGATGTTTCTTCTGCACGGCAGTGATCATCATCAGCATCGTCCTGCCCCAGCATTGACACCATGCCGCGCCGTGACGAACCTTCGCGTTCATGCTCGACGCAACACAGCAGCAGGCCATCGACCGCCTGTACAGCGACTATGACCGATCCGATTCTCCTGGCTGTGCCCTGGGAATCGTGCAGGATGGACAACTGGTCTATCGCCGTGGCTACGGGATGGCCAATCTCGACCACGCCATCCCCAACACGTCGACAACCGCCTTCGACATCGCCTCCGAAAGCAAGCAGTTCACGGCCGCCTGCATCGCACTGCTGATGGAAGATGCCCAACTCTCGCTCAACACGGATATCCGCCGGTGGGTTCCCGCAGTGCCTACATTCGGCACGGCAATCACCCTTGACCACCTCATTCATCACACCAGCGGCATCCCCGACTACCATGATCGCTTCACGCGGTCCGGGCTGGCCGAGAACGTCTTATCGCAACAGGAACTGTTGGACTACGCCTTCCAATATGACCGCCTTGATTTCGCGCCCGGTGAACGTTGCTCCTACAGCAATACTGGCTACCTCCTGCTGGCGGTGGTCGTACAGCAGATCGCCGGCATGCCCTTCGGCAGGTTCCTGCACGAGCACATACTTCAGCCGCTGGGCATGCGCAATACTCTGGTTCACGACAATCCAAATATGATCATCCCTCGCCGCGCCTTCGCCTATACACGAGGCCCCAATGGCGGTTGGCAAATGAACGTAAGCTGGAACCAGACCGTCCCCGGCGATGGCAAAATGTTCTCAACCATCGAAGATCTGGCCCTGTGGGACCAGAACTTCTACGAGCCCAAGATCGGCCACGGACAGTTCTGCCAGACCATGCTCACCCGCGGCCGGCTGAACGATGGCACGCCCTGCAACTATGCCTTCGGCCTCGACCTCGGTGAGTTTGCCCCGGCCGAATGCTGCGGCCATCGCATCATCACCCACGGTGGCGGCTGCGGCGGCTTCGAATCACTGCTCCTGCGCCTGCCAGAGGTCCAACTGAGCCTCATCCTCCTGTGCAACACCCGTGACCGACGATTCAGAACGTCAGCCGCTGAGATTGTGAACATCGTTCTCAACGCCCCTGCGTTTCGGACCAAAGAGGAGTCTACCTGAACCCCTCAACCCCGACCCGCAACGCCGCCCGGGCGAATCAGAACTCAGAGCAGTCTGCTTTATTCTGAATTCCGTCGATAGGCCGGTACAATGCCGACATGGCACACGCGATCCCATTCCTTACCCGAGCCGCTTTTCGCGCTGTTGCAGTGATCTTTGTTGCCGCCCCCCTTCTTGCCGAGGACTGGCCTCAGTACCGTGGGATCCACCGAGACGGCGTCACTACTGAAAAGATCGCCACCACTTTCCCCACCACGCGCCCGCGCGAGGTCTGGCAGGCGCAGGTCGGTCGCGGACACGCCGCCGTTTCCATTGCCGACGGCCGCGCCATCACCATCGGCTACTCGGGCAAAGCCAACCCTCTGAAGAACGATCCGACAAACCGCGACACCGTCTTCTGCTTCGACGCCGCCACGGGGAAGGAACTCTGGAGGTTCGACTACGCCGCCGTCGGACGCCTCAAGGATGAACCCGGCAACGGCGGCTACGACGGCCCGCACGCCACGCCCCTGATCCTCAAGGACCGCGTCTACACCCTGAGCCGCACGGGCAAGGTCCACTGCCTCGACGCCGCCCAAGGCACGCTGCTCTGGGAACGCGACCTCGGCGCTGACGACGGTGCCAAGCTCCCTGAGTGCGGTTTTGCCGGTTCTCCCCTCGCGCTTGATGACTCCATCATCGTCAGCGTCGGCGCTGCCGGCACCGCCCTCGACGCGGCCACCGGAAAGACCAGGTGGAAAAGCTCTCCCGAGATCGCCGGCTACGCCGCGCCCACGCTCGTCACCGACACCAATGGCGTCCGACGGCTGCTGTTCTTCGGCTACAAAGAATTGAGCGCCGTCGATCCCGCCGACGGGAAGCAACTCTGGTCCTTCCCGTGGCCCACCAAGTGGGGTGCCAACGCCACGGACCCCGTTGCGATCGGAGATAGCATATTCATCACGGCCGCCTATACCCGTGGCTGCGCGCTGGTTGATCTCGCCACCGGGCAGCCTCGCTACCAAAGCAAGATCATGGCTTCGCACTGCTGCCCGCCCATATTCCGCGACGGCGCCTACTACGGTTTCAGCGGCTACATGAACGACGAACCCGAGAACAACTCTCTCGCCTGTATCGACCCCATCAAAGGCACCGAATTCTGGCGCCAGACCGGTATGTGCGGGCAAATCATGCTCGCCGACGACAACCTCGTCATCCTCCTCACCACCGGCGACCTCGTCGTCGCCCGCGCCACTGCCAAAGCTTACGAGGAACTCGGCCGCACCCACATCCTCGACCACGATGAGTGTCCGGTGCCGCCGGTCCTTGCCAACTCCCGCCTGTACCTGCGCACGGCCAAAGGCCTGCTCAGGTGTCTGGATGTATCTCCGTGACCGATAGGGATGGCGCTGCTTAGAACGAAAACCTTACGCCGATCTCGGCCATATGAAAGAGCGGCATCTGCAGCTTTACATCCTGCATCTCAATATCGCTTGCAGTCCACGCGCGGTAGTTCGCCGTGATGCTCACGCCGGGAGCGATCTCCCATGCGATGCCGGCGATCCCCTGGTATGCGAATCCCATCCCATGCTGGTTCTCCAGGTGGCGTACGTCTGCATCCGGGCGCAGCCACACTTCTGCGGCGCCCACGCCAGCCCCGAGAAACGCTGTTACGCGCTTACTCAGGGGAATGTCATACAACACGTTGCCCATGAATTGCATTGCGTCCAGTTCGCCGCCCAGATCGCTCTTTGTCCCCTGCACCTCGACACTATCGATGTCGTTGCTTTGCGCTGCGCACTGGAACTCGATGCGGAACTCCCTAAGGTACTTCCCAACCGACGCGCTGAGTGCGTATCCGTGGTCGAGGTTGTAATCGGCCTGCTCGTAGATCTCCTCGCGTGTCTGATCAGTTTCGCGGCGGACGTCGACGTTGGTTGTGGGCACGTTCATGCCGCCGGAGAATCCGAGATACATCGCCCGATCATCTGCCTTCAGACCACGAGCCAGAGCCATAGACGCCACCACGGCGGCTATCAGCGAACACTTGCGCAGCGCTACCATGCAACAACTCCAGGTATCGCTCCAAGCCGCCGGCAACTCCCTTCCGCTGCCACATACCCTTTGCCCGGCCGGTGGCTCTACCTTGAACCTACGAACGGGCGCGGCGAGTCCCAAGGGAATTACCTGGAATCTCACGTGAACCTGTGCTCTGGCTTACACGTGGCGGCCATCACAAGATGTCGTACCGACGGCGCCACGACGGGAAATTGCCGCCGGCTTCTTCCTTGATATCGGTGGGAAAGATGGTGGTGACGGCGGAGCGCTGCTCTTCGGTGAGGAGTTGGTCAAATCCCCTGAGGTTGTCGGCCAATTGCGAGAGCCGGCTGATCCCGACAACCACGCTGCTGACCGATGGATGAGAGGCCACCCAGCGGTTGGCGAGTGCGGCCGGGGAGAGGTCGAGCACGCGGGCATGATTCACAAACTCGCGCACTGCTGCGCTGTATTGGTTCATCCATTTGTCGATCCGGGCATCATCCTCGCCGCGGGAGCCGGCCGGCTTGTTGTCAAGGTAGCGGCCGGTCAGGATGCCAATCGCCAGCGGACGATAGATCGTTATGCCAAAGTTCATCGCCTTGGCCATCGGCAGCAGTTCGATCTCCAGGCCGCGTTCGATCAGGTTATAGGGATACTGCCCGCAGACCAGCGGGGCATAATTCCTCTGATCGGCGATCCACTGCGTGCGCATCGCCAGCCAGGCGGGGAAATTGCTGCAGGCGGGATAGAGGATCTTCCCGGAACGGACCAGGTCATCCAGTGCCCGCATCATCTCATCGAGGTTCATCTTCGGGTGCGGCCAATGGATGTAGTAGACGTCGATGCGATCAGTCTTAAGGCGTTTCAGCGATGCTTCCACGGCGCGCACATAGTGAAAGCGGCTGATGCCCAGGTCGTTTTGGCCCGGGCCGACTTTCATGCCGGTCTTGCTAGCCAGGACGACTTTGTCACGCACACCCTCGCCCGCCAGGGCATTGCCGAGAATCGTTTCGGTGCGAGTGTCGCAGTAGATGTCGGCCGTATCGACGAAGTTCACGCCTGCGTCGATGGCGGCACGGATGATGCGGGTCGACTCCGCTTCATCAGTCTTCCCGCCGAACATCATTGTGCCGAGACAGAAACGGGAGACCTGAAGATTTGAGGAACCGAGGTGCGTGTAAAGCATGAGTGAATTGTCGCGGATGCGCCGGGGCCGTCAACTTCCGGCAGACTTGCACTGGGGCTGTCCTCCCATACCATCGGGCACATGCGCCCTGAGCAACTTGCATCACTGCTTCAGCAAGCCGGCATTCGCGCTGGCGATGTGGTTTTTGTCCACAGTTCTTTGAAGGCTATCGGTCCCGTTGATGGGGGCGCGGATGCGATCATCGATACTTTCCTGGAGATGCTGACACCCAAGGGGATATTGGCGGTGCCGACGCATACGTGGGCGACGGTCAACGATAAGCAACCGGTGTTTCATCAGAGGTACTCTCCCTCGACGGTGGGCGTGCTGACCAATGTTCTGCGCGGCCGGCAGAATGCGGTTCGGAGTCTGCATCCGACACATAGCGTGGCGGCCATTGGCAGGCGGGCGGAGGAGTTTTGTGCGGGGCATGAGCGCGATGAGACGCCCTGTTCGCCAATCAGCCCGTATGGCAAGCTCATCGACTGGCATGGCAAGATTGTCCTCTTGGGCGTCGATCTGACGCGCTGCACCGTCTTCCACTGTTTGGAAGAGGTCGCGGGTCTGGGGGACATCTGGACGCTGGACCCGGTTCGCCGGCGGCGCTATCTGATCCGGAATGATGGGACGGTCCTGGAGAGTTGGATTCGCGAACACCTGCATCACACGAGCGACAATTATGGCCGGGTGGAGCGCGAGTTACTGGAGGCGGGAGTGATGACGATTCATCAGCATGACACGGCGATCCTGCGTGTTGTCGATGTCGTGAAATCGCGCGACTACCTGGTTCCGCGGTTTCGGGACAATCCTCGGTTGTTTCTGTAGAAGAAATGCTCAGCGTAGCGTGTGTAACCTTCAGGTAGTCGACAGTGTTTGTATAGCGGTGGAATAACGAGGGGCAATGGTCTTGGCCATAGATGCTGTGCGAGGTCAAGGGTGTTCCGTAGTTCGGGAAAGGCGGCGGTTCATGTTGGATTGGCGGAAGCAGCGGCGTAGCGGACGGCGATGGGCGAGTATGTTTGTCGCGGGGTGTATCGGTGTGGCGGTCTTCCACCCGGCTCCCGGTTGGAGCCAGGGTGTCGCGACAACGCGGCCGGCTGCGAAGATCGACAACTTCACGATCGGGCGCGATACGACCTACCTGACCGGTCCCCTGCTGCCGGACGGGATGGTGGACTATGCGGAGGCGATGAATGCCGAGACAGGCAAGGGAGTGACGCCGGAGAACAACGCGGCGTGCGTGATAGCGCGGATTGTGAGGACGGGGGAAGACAACTGGATGAAGGTGCATGAAGAGAGCTTGGCCCGGATGGGGGTGGATGCGAAGGCGACGAGGGTGACGTGGACTGTGTCGCCAGATAAGCTCGATGAGGTGATCACGGCGCGGAATGCAGGATGCCGGCCATGGAAGACGGCAGAGATACCCGAACTGGCGGCGTGGCTGGAGAGCAACAAAGGGTAACTATTTACCGTGCCACGGCACGAAACAGCAAATCGATCGCCCTGAGGAATTCGCGTGGTATCGTGTAATTGCTCTGTTTTGGTTTTGGAGATTGTGGTATACCTGCCGGCGCCATGGATGGCG
>Ga0209083_1001503_pt1 | contig 26295 bp, 19 predicted proteins | sample AM7aDNAmetaG_FD_184132 | JGI IMG/M metagenome (GOLD analysis project Ga0209083, IMG submission 184132) | Freshwater microbial communities from Finland to study Microbial Dark Matter (Phase II) - AM7a DNA metaG (SPAdes) (version 3) | ecosystem: Environmental > Aquatic > Freshwater > Lake ...
AAATTCGTGGAAGCGAACGATAAGCCGGCATAGATAACCCCTTAACGCTTCAGTATTCCCCCTCGGCCGTTCCCGCCCGATAAAGAGTTTATTTTCTTTGGCAATGAGAGTATAATTAAATGTCTTATATTCTACCCGGGCGAGCTGAATGCCTGACATTTACAGCTTAAATGCTTTTCGCGGGACCGGAGCATGACGGGAGGCGCGGATTTGCAAAAAATAAATGCCCTGCCTGATTCTGTCGCGGAAATAATGCGCTTGCACGGCTTTGATATTTCCTCCTTTGAGGAAGGCTTCCTCATTAAAACCTTAGGGAAACGCCGCGAGAGCGCCGGCAGTAAAACTCCGGAAGCTTATCTTGAACTCCTTTCAAAAAACCGCGAGGAAGCCGGCGCGTTCTTTTCAGACCTCCACGTTGTTTACAGCGAGTTTTTCAGGAACGGAGTGACTTTTGCATTGCTGGAATCGCGCATACTCCCCGCCCTTTCCGCCCTGGTAGAGAAAGAAGTGAGAAGAGGCCTGCGGATCTGGTGCGCGGGCTGCGCGGCCGGGCAGGAAGCCTGGTCGGTGGCTATGCTCCTTGAAGATATAGCCGAATCCCGCGGACGGGCTGTTCCTTCAATGATCTTTGGCACGGATATTTCTGACCCTGACCTGGACCTTGCGCGCGCGGGGCTGTATTCTCCTGCCGCAGTAAGGAATGTAAAAAAACATCTCCTGGAGAAGTATTTCACGCGGCAGGGCGAGTTTTTCCGCGTGGCAGACAGTGTCCGCGGCAACGTGCATTTCTCGCGCCTTGACCTGCTTGACCGCGCCCTGACCTGCCCGGAGATAAGCGTTTACGGGGATTTTGATCTTATACTTTGCAATAATGTGCTGATATATTATAATGGAGGGGCTAGGCGGTTCATTCTCGGCAAGCTGCTGAGCTGCCTTTCTCCGAGAGGATATCTCGTTACCGGTGAAGCTGAACGTTCAATAATTGACAGATTCGGCGGGTTCCGCGAGTTCTCCGCGCCCGCGGCAATTTTCAGCCTTGAAAGCAACGGAGGGAACTGATGAAGAATATACGGGACCTGAAGATCCGGACCCAGTTAAACATTGCTTTTGCCGCTATCCTCGTTTTTGTAGCCGTGCTGGGATTTATGGCGATGAAGTATTCAAACGAGCTCTGGCTGAATACCAAAGGTCTCTATGAACACCCCTTGATGGTCAGGGCGGCCGTCGGTGAATTGAAATCCTCGGTGCTCCGGATGTCGCGCGATATGAAAGAGCTCTGTCTCCTCTCGGAAGAGAAGGAGCGCGTCCCGGTTATCGGGAATATTGACTCTACGGAAATAAATGCCAACCGGCAGTTTGAGATAATTCATAACCTGTATCTTGGCCCGAGAAGCGATGTTGACGAGGCCTATACCCTTTTTGTTCAGTGGAAATCCTTAAGGGAAGAAACAATCCGTCTCCTGCGGGAAGGGAAAAGGGCCGAAGCCTCCGCGCGCACGATTTTTTACGGGTCCGCGGGGAACCATGTAGAGAAGATCCTTAAAGAAATCAATGATATAAATGCTTTTTCAACAAACAGGGCGGATGCTTTTTACGCAGGCGCCGCCGGGCTCTACAATACTGCCAAATACCGGATCTCGCTCGCGGTCAGCCTCATCTTTCTGCTCTGCGTTCTCATCAGCTACCTGCTCTTTAAAAGCATAAAGGATCCCCTGCGCGAGCTCAACGAGTTTACGGAGCAATACAGGCAGGGTAACCTTAACGCCAGAAGCAGTTATGATTCGGCCAACGAATTCGGCGCGCTCTCAAAGTCCTTCAACCGCCTGGCTGATTCTATAAAGACCGAATTGGAAATCAAGGAACGGGCCTCAAAAATAAATTCGGCTATGCTCAAAGAGCTTGAGTCGCGCGTCTTCCGCCTCCAGGTGCTGGAACCGCTGATGAAATTCACAGGCTCCCAGGTCGGCGCTATCTATGTGCTCAATGATGAAAAGACCTGGTATGAGCGCATGGAATCCATCGGGCTCGGCCCCGACGGCATGGCATCTCTTCCCGCGGGTTCAACGGAAGGGGAACTGGGAATGGCCCTTGCCACCAAGAAGATCCAGCGCATATCGAAGATACCTGTCGATACCCGCTTCACCTTCGCCGCGGCAAGCGGAAATTTCAGGCCGCGTGAAATTCTCACAGTGCCTCTGCTTGCCGGTTCCGAGGTTACCGCGGTAGTTTCCCTGGCAAGCCTGAATGAATTCAGCCCCGAAGCGGTTAGGCTGGTGGAAGACATTAAGCAGTCGCTCTCTGTCTGGATGAACAGCATGCTCTCCTTCAGGCGCATCCAGGCCCTGACGGAGGACCTTGAATCACAGAACAGCGAACTGGCGGAACAGCAGAAGGAGCTTACCGTCCAGACGGACGAACTTAACGAGCAGAATACGGAGCTTGAAATACAGAAACAGCAGCTCGATGAGGCCAGCCGCTTAAAGAGCGCGTTCCTTTCCAATATGAGCCACGAGCTTAGGACGCCCCTGAATTCCGTGATAGCCCTTTCGGGGGTGTTAAACCGCAGGCTGGAAAAAATGGTTCCTGAAGAAGAGTATAGTTACATCGGAATCATAGAACGCAACGGCAAACGCCTGCTTTCCCTGATAAATGACATCCTGGACCTTTCAAGAATAGAATCCGGCAAAGAAGATTTCAACATTGAGACATTCCCCCTGAAAACATTAATGGACGAAGTGCTGTCGATGATAGAGCCGCAGTCGAAGGAAAAGGGCCTGGAACTTGTAAGCGAGGTCCCGCCTGATCTTCCGAAAATAACGAGCGACTACGTTAAGTGCAGGCATATCATCCAGAACCTGGTGAGCAATGCCGTAAAGTTCACCGAAAAAGGCTCCGTGAAAGTTTCCGCGGCTTTTAAAGGCAGCGCCTTCAGCCTGACTGTCAGCGACACCGGCATCGGGATAGCCGCCGGGCATCTCGCGCACATCTTTGACGAGTTCCGCCAGGCGGATGAAAGCACCTCCCGCAAGTACGGCGGGACGGGGCTCGGCCTGGCAATCGCGAAAAAATACACGCAATTGCTCTCCGGAGAACTGTCGGTGAAAAGCGAGCCGGGGAAAGGTTCGGCATTTACGCTTAGACTGCCTGTCAAGATTGACCTAAATGAGACCGGGCAGATTCCTGACAGGCAGGAGCCCGACAGGCGCCGCTTGGCAAACCCGGCCCCGGGAAAGAAAATCCTGGTCGTGGAAGATACCGAAGAGGTAGTCATCCAGATGAAGGATGTGCTTGCGGAGCAGGGCTACGTTGTAAGCGTGGCGAGGAACGGCAGGGAAGCGCTTGAAATGTTGAAGAACGGCCTTCCGGACGCCCTTACCCTTGATCTTATGATGCCGGATATGGACGGCTTCCAGCTGCTTAGGGCCATCCGTGAGCTGGAGCATACTTCCGAAATACCGGTGCTTATTCTTACGGCGAAACACGTAACAAAGGAAGAACTAAGCTTTCTTAAGAGCAATCACATCCACCAACTCATACAGAAAGGTGACATAAACCGGAAGGAACTTCTTGCGGCCGTGGCAAAAATGGTGGTCTCTCCAAAAACCGCGGCCTCAAAGATGCCGGGAGGGAAAAATGGCGGCAGGAAGCGCGGTAAAAAACCCCTCGTGCTGATTGTTGAGGATAACCCGGACAATATGCTGACCACAAAGGCCCTGCTGCAGGATACGTGCCTGGTAATTGAAGCGGGCGACGGGGCCCGAGGCGTAGAGCAGGCCGCGACCCACAAGCCGGACCTTATCCTGATGGATATATCTCTGCCGGTTCTTGACGGCATTGAAGCCTTCAAGAAAATCAGGGAGAAAGAAAGCCTTCGGCACATACCGGTGGTGGCTCTTACCGCGAGCGCGATGAAGGGGCACAGGGAAAAAATTCTTGCCTATGGTTTCAACGGATACATTTCAAAACCGGTTGACGAGGCGCTTCTTAAAAAGGCAATAGAGGATAATCTCAATGTCTGATAAAAAGCTGCGGATCCTTGCCGTTGACGACAACAAGGACAACCTTACGACTCTCAAAGCGGTTCTCCGGGACGCGTTCCCCGAGACGGAACTTTTTACCGCTATGAGCGGTCCCGAATGCCTTGAACTTGCAAGAACAGTCGAGCCCGATATTATCCTGCTCGATATTATTATGCCCGGAATGGACGGGTTTTCGGTCTGTTCTAAACTCAAGGAAGACGCCCGCCTCAGCAGGATACCGGTAGTCTTCCTGACGGCCCTTCGGACCAGCAGGGAAGACCGCATAAGGGCGCTTGAGACGGGGGCAGAGGGATTTCTTTCAAAACCCGTGGAGCTTGCCGAGCTCACAGCCCAGGTGCGGGCAATGGCAAAGATCCGCTATGCGAACCTGTACGAACAGACCAGGAAAGAGCAGCTGGAACATATGGTTGCGGAAAGGACAATTTCCCTGCAGAAGGAGCTTGCCGAGCGCAAGGCGGCACAGGAAAAACTTAAGAAGAACGAAGCCAATCTCAACGAAGCCCAAAGAATCGCGAGCCTGGGGAACTGGGAATATGATCTTGACTTGAAAAAAATAGAATGGTCCGACGAGGTTTACAGGATATTCGGCCGGGAAAAAAGAGAAGGCCCTGCCGATAGCGAGGCCCTCGGGAAGCGTCTCTCCCCGGAAGACGATAAAACGCTAAAAGCGCTTATCACGGCGGTAATCAAGACGGGAAAAGGCTGCGAGGGTGAGGTGGTATTAAATTTTGCGGGCGGCAAGAGCAAGGTGTTAAGAGTGGTGGTTTCCCCCGAGAAGGGGAACAACGGGAAACTCAGTTTTCTTAGGGGAATTGTCCAGGATGTAACCAGGAGCAAAGAGTTCGAAAAATACCTGCTGCAGACCAAGAAAATGGAAGCTATCGGAAGTCTTACCGGAGGCATAGCGCACGATTTCAACAACCTGCTCGCGGTTATCATCGGCTATTCGGATGTCGCCCTGAAGTTTACTTCAAAAGGAAGCGCGATCGGGGAGAGCGTCACGGAAATAAAAAAATCGGCCGAGAAAGCCGCGGCTCTTACGTCGCAGCTTCTTGCCTTCAGCCGCAAACAGCCGATTTCGCGCTCTGTTATGTCGCTTAACGAATCGATAGTAGAGCTCAATAAGATACTCGGGCGCATAATAGGCGAAGATATTGATTTTAAACTGGTTCTGGATCCGGCCCTAAAGAATGTTTTTGCCGACAGGGGCCAGATAGACCAGATTATTATTAATCTTGTCACAAACTCGCACAGCGCCATGCCGGACGGGGGGAAACTGACGCTCAAGACCGAAAATGTAGAGCTGGATGCACAGTCCTGCATAAAACTCCCGGAATCAAGGCCCGGCGAATTTGCATGCCTGATAGTCAAGGACACAGGCACCGGTATGAGCAAAGAAGTCCTGGACCATCTCTTTGAACCGTATTTTACCACCAAGTCCGTCGGCAAGGGCTCGGGGCTCGGCCTTTCCGTCATTTACGGCATTGTAAAGCAGATGGAAGGCTGGATAAATGTTTCAAGCTCTGCCGGCAAAGGTTCCGAGTTTAAGATATTTTTGCCTGTCGTGGCGCTTGAGCGCGAGTTGGACCTGAAAAATGATAAATTCAAAGGGGAGTATGATATCGGGAAAGGCCAGAGAATACTGATAGCGGAGGACGAAAAGGTCATAAGGGAGATGGTCTGCCGCCAGCTTGAAGAAAAACTGTACACCGTTTTTTGCGCGAAAGACGGACTGGAAGCGCTGAAGATGTTCGATAAACAGGACGGAAAGATCGACCTGCTTTTTACCGACTCGGTAATGCCCGGCCTGAAAGGGCTTGCCCTCGCGAAAAAACTGAAAGCAAAGAATCCGGCGCTCAAGGTTATTGTCAGCAGCGGTTATATGGACGACAAATCCAGCATTGAAGAGGCTGAGAAGGAAGGGTATGTCTTCCTGCCGAAACCCTACGAGATACGGGAAATGCTTTCACAGGTTTCGTCTCTTTTGAAGGGCATCGCCGGCCCGACCCAAAAAGTTGACGGCAAATAGTGAAGGCTGCGGCCCTGCTGACGGCAGTTATCTGCGGTTTTGTCAATAATTATCAGGGCAAGAAGTTATTCTCGAAAGTTTGCCGGAGGGTAAAGCTATAAGAAGAGCAGCGCTATTGGCCGTATTTCTTGCGGTGAACATTGGGTTATTTGCGCAAAGTTATAATTATGTTTCCCAATGGGGAAGCCTTGGCAGCGGAACCGGCTCTTTTTACAACCCTGCCGGAATAGCGACTGACGCTTTCGGCAACATTTTTGTTTGCGACGCGGGCAACGACAGAATCCAGAAATTCACGGCAAGCGCTGTTTTTGTGACTTCCTGGGGCTCGCGAGGAGATCTTCCCGGTCAGTTCAACAATCCGTCTGGCGTAGCGGTAAACAGCGCCGGCAGCGTATATGCCGCCGATGTAGCGAATGACCGCATTCAAAAGTTTGACTCAAACGGTACCTTCATTACTTCCTGGGGCAGCACGGGAACACTCGCAGGACAGTTTATCCAGCCTTACGGGGTCGCCTGCGATCCTTCCGGCAATGTGTATGTTTCCGAATACTCCAACCACCGTATCCAGAAGTTTGATTCCGGCGGAACCTATGTAACCTCCTGGGGAAGTTACGGCACCGGGCCGGGCCAGTTTTTCAGGCCTGCAGGGCTTGTCTCTGACAATTCCGGGAATATATTTGTTCCGGATTCCGGCAACAACCGCGTCCAGAAATTCGATTCCAATGGAACACTGCTCACACTCTGGGGGAATCTGGGGACGGGTGACGGTCAGTTCAATGAACCTTTATGGGCCGCAGCCGATGCTGCCGGCAATGTGTTTATAGCTGATTCCAACAACGGCCGTATCCAGAAATTCACTTCTAACGGTGTTTACCTGAAGCAGTGGGGTAGTTACGGCGATAGCAACGGACAGTATAAATATTTAAGAGGGGTTGCCCTTGATTCGGCGGGGAATGTATATGTTGTAGACTACGCCGGCGCGAGGGTGCAGGTTTCAAATTCTTTCCCCGTAATTTCCGGCCCGACTTCCGCGACCGTGGTGCAGGACGGCAGCTTCAATTACCAGATTACCGCCACAAATAACCAGACCATCTACGGCGCCACAAACCTTCCGCCGGGGCTAACCGTGAACACGGGCACCGGACTTATCACGGGTTTCCCTTCCGGTTCCGGCACCACCGACTCCACCATTAGCGCGACCAATGTTGACGGAACCGGCACGGCTGTGCTGACCATCTCAGTTTATCCGGCGAAACCGAAAGTTAACTCGTTCTCTCCGGTTACGGGCATGAATTTTTATCCGGTGACACTTACGCTTACAGGGCAGTATTTTTTTGCGGGGACCGGAAGTTCCGGAGTTTCCGGCGTTAAAGCCGGCGTCTCTTCCGCGGCGGTTCTTTCGGTTGCTTCGGATACTTCTATGCTCGCGGTCATTCCTATGGGCATCCCTGCCGGAACGTATGATATCACAACGCTAACCGCGGGCGGAACCAGCGATACCATAGCGCAGAAATTTGTAATGACCACCTCCGGTCCGAACGGGGCCCCCTCAAAGCCTGATTTCACCTGCTCAAACAGCACGGCGGTCATAACGTTCAAATGGACTCTTGGGACCGTGAATGACCCGGTAAACACCGTAACGGGCTACTATTTGCAGGTTGGAACGACTCCCGGCGGGTGCGACAAATTTGACGGGGATGTGGGAACCGCGCTGGCTTATGATATCGGCGGCTGCGCCAATGGAGTTAACTATTACGCGAGAGTGAGGGCCAAGAACAGCCTCGGCTTGTACAGCGCTTTTTCCGACTTAAGCGCCGGAGCGGCGGTCGCGCTCCAATCAGGGATAAAAGTCACGAACAATCTCATCAGCCCGTCAAACGGGCGGGCAAGCATCCAGTACACGCTTACGCAGGATTCAATGGTAAACATCACAGTCCACGACGCGAACGGCCACCGGGTGCGCGCTCTTCTTTCGGAATATAAGGCGGCGGGGTTTTATTCAAATATCGCCTGGGACGGAAAGACCGACGGCGGGGAATCCGCGCCGAGCGGAATGTACATAGTCTTTATCAACGCGGGAAATTACAAGGACAAAAAGAAAGTCATTATAGTCAGATAGGAGCGGGATGCGGAAAACAGGTTTCATAGCGCTGTCAGCCCTCCTTTTAATTATTGCGGAGAGCTCCGCGGCGGAGATGAGCGGCGCCAGTTTCCTAAAAGAGGAACCGGGAGCGAGGGCGCTTGCCCTCGGATCCGCGGCGACTGCGCTTGCCGACGACATTAACAGCCTTGCGGTCAATCCGGGAGGGCTGAACTTCTTTGTCTCTCCGGAAGGTTCCGCGCTGTACACCAAGGGTATGCTCGACAGCTATTATAGCTATATCGCCTATGTCCTGCCTTGCGGAAAATCCGGGACCTTTGGGGCGTCATTCCTGCTCTATAACGGCGGAAGCGCTGACATAACGGGGTCCTCGGGAACCTCAACGGTGAACGCCGAGACGGATATGGTCCTTTCCCTTGCATATGGTATCAACATCACGGATACGCTTGGCTGCGGGGCCGCTGTCAAGTTTATAACAAGCTCGCTCGCGCAGGATTACCACGCGCTCGCCGCCGCCGCGGACATAGGGCTGCTCTACAGGCCTTTTGACGGAAAATGTTCGTTCGGGCTGGCGCTTCAAAATATTGGAACAAAATTGGTCTATATCAGCCAGGGTGACGCCCTGCCTTTTACGGTCCGCGGGGGTGCGTCTTTCAAGGTGCGTGAGAACAGCACAGAGTCGTGGCTTGTGGCGGGAGACCTGGTGTATCTTGACAACTGCCTCCGGTATGACCTCGGGGTGGAGGCGGTGCTGTTTAAGATATTGTCGCTTCGCGCGGGATATAAATTCAACAACAACCCGGATGTCTTCACCTTCGGCGCGGGTTTTGAGATATTCCAGGCCCGCATAGATTACGCCTACTGTCCGACAGGCGAGCTGGATTATACCCAGAGGCTTTCCATCGGGTTCAAGTTTGACGCTCCCTCAGCGTACAGTACAGCCGTAGAATACTGCAAGAAGGGGTTGAAAGAAAAGGCATTAGACATCCTCAAGGGAATACCAAAAACCAACTCTGAATACTTCCTTGCCCGGGCTTTGATGAAAAAGCTTAATTGAAGGGCCGGACAGCACCGTATGGATTAACTCTTTCCGGCGCTCTCCGAAGTATTGCGCGAGGCCTTGGCGGAAGCGTCCCTTGCTTTCGGCTAAAATTCCCTTGTGTTGTCAAGTAAATCAAGAGCCAATTGAAATTTCTGCGGAAATTGGTATAATTCAACAGGGAAACATTACAACTCCCGCCGGATACAGATAGAGCCGGCTCGGGCTATGAAGGAGTATTTTCTTTAACAATAAAGACAATATCGTTTGGAAAATGGAGTGAGCACAAAATGAAAGACAACGAAAACAGGTTTAAACAATTGGATTTGGAATTTAAAGATTATATAGACTCAACTTCTGACGGCGTTATGATAATTGACAAGAATTTAAATGTATTGAGCATTAATAAGGGCGGATTAAAAATACTTGAAGCAAGCAGGAGTAGTATTGTCGGCAAAAAGTTAGAGAGTGTGAAGTTTGAAATGGAAAACAGGGATAAAAAATACATTTACAGGAGGATTAAAAAACCTGAGAAGAACGCTAAGTCAAATATTGCGACCATTAAAACAAAGAGCGGCATAAAGTTCATTGATATTGTCGCATTTAAAGTCAAGAAAGGCTTGGGTGTAAGCTTAAGAGATGTAACGGAAACCCATAAGTCGGCGGAATTAATTAAGACGCAGAAGAAGGAGCTGGAAAATAAGAATATAACGTTAAGGGAAATTATTTCAGAGATTGGAAAAGGTAAAGAAGAAACTATACGCAATATTCAAACAATTCTTGAAAAAGCGATAAAACCGATAGTCGGCAGGATTACAGGTAACTATAAAGAAGTTAATATTAAAGACATACTGCTTTTAAAGCAAACAATAGCGCATTTAGAAGATCAGTATTGGAACAAGTCAACGATTATACTGAATAAACTAAGCGCGCGTGAATACGAGATAGCAAATATGATCAAAAGCGGTTTTAGCAGCAAGGATATTGCGGAAACTCTGACAATATCCCTAGATACGGTCAAAACTACCCGTAAGAATATCCGCAAGAAGGTTAATATTTCAAAGAAAGATATTAACCTGTACTCTTTCCTTCAAAACTCCTAGTATACTGCAGGAGTAGCCCCGCATACCCATTCTATTACACCTAATTCAACCTGCAAGATTAAAAGCATTCGTATTATCATATATCAGAAGCGGTTTTATTTGCATTTTGAATTGGATTTTATCAGGGATGGGATACAAATGAAAACACATATACAAGACAGACAAGACAGACAAGACAGGTTCATTGCTCTTGTCGGCATAATCACAACTGCAATTGCTTTGATTGCCATGTTGGGATTAATAACAGGTTGGACAATCCTTGCCAGTGTTAGATCGGAATATATGCCTATGCCGATGATATCCGCCATAATATTTTCTGCATTCGGAATAATCATTCATAGGTTTAATAGAGCAGCTTCCTCTAAATGGGTAAGTATTGCATCAGGGGTTCTGATTCTAATAATGATAACAGGAGTATTGTTGGTTCTGGACGCGTTCTATGATATTTTTCCAGGGAGCCAGGCGTCGCCATACATTGGATTATTTTTCGCAATATTTTCGCTGCTTTGTCTTTTGAAGAAGATTCTTCCTCCGGGAAAACTAATAAACAATATTATCAGCATAACAGGCGTGATTCTGTTGTGTTTTGGTTTCACCATTGTTCTCGCGTACTTAGTAGGCACGCCGTTATTGTACGGTAAAGAACCTGTTCCTATTGCTCTAAATGGTGGCGTATGTGTAATGCTGTTAAGTCTGGGAATAATCAGTGCTTGCGGCGAGGAAAATGTAGTTCTTCGCTTATTTGCCGGAAATGGTCCAAACGCAAAAATACAAAGAAAAATAGTTCCTTTGGTTTTCGGTTCTATAAGCATGGGGAGTTTATTCTTCGTCAATTTTCATGATATTAGAGGAGTTAACTATGCAATAATCAGCGCTGGCGGAATAATTCTGGTTTCCCTGGTAAGTGTTATTATCGTTCAAAGCAGCGTCGAAACTATATTGAATGATGCCACCAAAAATTACGAGGAAAATAAACTTTATAATTTCAAAATATCGGAACTAAACAATTCGTTGGAACAAAGAGTTGCTGATAGAACAAAGCAAGCATCTGATCTTAACAGGGAATTGGAGTCTTTTTCATATTCTGTTTCGCATGATCTAAGGTCTCCGCTAAGGGGCATCGACGGGTGGAGTCTCGCGCTTTTTGAAGATTACTCGGACAAACTTGACGCTAAAGGCGTTGAATATATTAACACAATCCGGAAAGAAACACAACGGATGAGCTCTTTGATAGATGATCTTATTAAATTATCACACTTGTCCAGGAGCGAATTGAAATATTCTGTCGTAGACCTTTCTAAGCTTGCTTCGGCAATAGCAGGGCGTTTGGGCGGAGTTGATCCCGCCCGCAAATTGGAGTTTCTAATAGAACCCGGCCTTGTTGTGACAGGTGATTCAGGGTTGCTTGAAGTTGTGCTTAGTAATCTCTTTGAAAATTCCTATAAATTCACCGGTACAAGAGCAAAAGCGATAATAGAGTTCGGTCTTGACAAGGAAAAAGAAGGGGAAGTGTTTTATGTAAAAGACAACGGGGTTGGTTTTGATATGGCTTACGCCGGTAAATTGTTTGGCGCTTTTCAGCGTATGCATAAACACAGCGAATATCCCGGCACAGGCATAGGCCTGGCGACAGTTCGCCGTGTTATTACTCTCCTTAACGGAACCATATGGGCTGAAAGCAAAATAGATGAAGGAGCCACCTTTTATTTTAACCTAAGGGCGCAGTGATAGAGGAAAACTTGAAGGTCAGGAGGGTGCCATGGATAAGAAAATAATTCTTTTGGTTGAGGATAATCCCAGCGATGTTGCGTTGACAAGAAGGGCGTTTGAAAAATCCAAAATAGTAAACGAGCTGATTGCCATAGAAGACGGAAAAGAAGCTCTTGAATACCTTCAAGGCGCCGGGAAGTATTCAGGACGGGATAGAAACATTCTGCCGATAGTTGTACTGCTGGATATTAAATTGCCGCTGATAGACGGAATAACCTTGCTTAAAACAATCAGAAATGATCCAAGGCTTCGCCGCCTGCCGGTGGTTATGCTTACTTCCTCGAAAGAAGAATCGGATCTTGCGGAGAGTTACGACCATGGCGTAAACGGTTTCATCAGAAAGCCGGTGTGCTCCAGGGAATTCGAAAAGACGATAGAGACATTCAGCCTCTTCTGGCTGTTGATTAATGAACCACCGCCTGTCGTAAAGTGATATTTGCGGTCAATACGGAGAAGGATGTATGAATATACCCCTGAAGGCGCTAATAGTGGAAGACGTCGTGTCAGATGCCGAATTATTGCTTCGACATATTGAAAAAGACGGCTTTTCCGTTATTTCCCGCCGCGTGGAAACTGAATTGGATTTGGAAGATGCTCTTGCAAAAGAGAATTGGGATGTAATATTTTCTGACTGCAGCCTCCCTGCTTTTAGCGCCCAAGGTACGTTGAAACTTGTAAAAAAATTACACATAGATATTCCGGTTATCATTATCTCCGGCACTATCGGAGAGGAAAATGCGATAGAACTGATGCGGGGCGGAGCCAGGGATATAGTATTCAAAAGTAAAATGTTTCGCCTGGGTCAGATTCTCAGGCGTGAACTTGAATATTCGCTGATAAGAAGGAAAGAAGATAAATACTTTAAGGAGTTAAAGATAAGCGAATCCAAATATAAAGATCTTTTTGAGGCGGCAAGAGACGGAATACTGATGCTTGATGCGGAGACCGGGAGGATTATCGACGTTAATCCGTATTTCACGGAGGTCCTGGGATACGCCAAAGATGAGTTAATCGGGAAGGAAATATGGGAGATTGGGCCTTTTAAAGATGTTCTTGCAAGTCAGATATCTTTTAAGGAGCTGCAGTCAAAAGAATATATCCGGTATGACGATTTGCCTCTGGAAACTAAAAACGGCAAGAAGAAGGAATATGAATTCATAAGTAATGTATACCTGGAGGCGGGGCGAAAAATAATACAGTGCAATATGAGGGATAACTCCGATCGCAAGGCGGCGGAAGTGTTAAGGGCGAAGCTTCTGCAGCAAGAACAGCAGCAGCTTCTGCAGCAAGAACAGCAATTGAAAGTATTTAATAAGCAGCTGAACAGCATCATAAACGCAATCGGGGATCCATTCTTTATTAAAGACGAGAACTCAGTGTTTCTTTTTGCCAATGACAGCTTGTGCGATATTCTCGGTATTGACAGGAAGGATATAATAGGGAAAACGCTCGGCGAAGCATTGCCTGACGATCAGATGCAGGTTTTTCTGGAAAACGACAAAAATGTTATTAAGTCAGGGTTGGAAAATATATCCGAGGAAAAACTTACCGGGAAAAATGGAATGATGCTCGACATTGTTACATCAAAGACAAGATATATAAACGATGAAGGAAGCAGGTTCCTGGTGGGAGTGATACACGATATAACGGAACATAAAAAGCTTGTAAACCAGCTGCTGCAATCTCAAAAGATGGAATCTTTAGGCACACTGGCCGGCGGAATCGCGCATGATTTCAATAACTTGCTTACCGTCATCAAAGGGAACATTTTTTTGGCAAAAAATAAAATGAACGGAGAGAAGAATGCTGCAGTTGAATATGATGAAATTGAAAAAGCGGCTGACAGGGCCGCGGAACTGACAAAGGGAATGCTGCTTTTCAGCAGGCAACAACCCGAAAATGTAACAAACTTGGACATCAACGAGATTGTGCTGGATGTTATGAAAATGGTAAGGCGTATTATCGGTGAAGACATTAAAATAAAAACAGACCTGCAAGCGGGGCTCTGGAACATTGTGTCGGATAAAGCAAAGAAAGAACAAGTGATAATGAACATTGCAATAAATGCCCGGGACGCAATGCGGCAGGGCGGGATTCTTGACATAAAGACCGAAAATGTCACTATAGCGGAATATGTTTTGGACAACAAGGATTCATATCCCGGCAGATTCGTGAAATTGTCAATACAGGACAACGGATGCGGAATGTCAAAAGATATCATGGATCACATGTTTGAGCCTTTCTATACCACAAAGGGTATTGGAAAAGGGACAGGGCTCGGGCTTTCAGTAGTATATGGTATTGTTAAACAAGCTAACGGCTGGATAAGCGTTAATAGCGAGCAGGGTAAAGGGTCAACATTGAATGTTTATCTGCCGGCCTCTCCGGCAGCAAAAACGGCCCAAAAGGAGAAGGAAATTGAAGTTTTAGACCTTAAAGGGAAGGGAGAGAGGATCCTTATTGTTGAGGATGAGACTGGCATACGGAAATTGCTGCAAAGCCTCCTGTCCGGCAACGGATATACTGTATTCCCGTCGGGAAGCGCCTCGGAAGCGCTTGAAGTGTTCAACCGGGAAAAACAGCATTTTGATATTGTCTTTAGCGATATCGTGCTTCCCGGTAGAAACGGCCTTGAGCTTGTTAAAGAACTGCTCTCTGTAAAACCCGGGTTAAAAGTCATTCTCTCCAGCGGATATATGGATGAAAAATCTCAGTCCGAAATTATACATAACTCAGGTTATGTGTTTATTCGGAAGCCGTATGAACTGAAGGTTCTATTGTCCGTTGTTAAAAAAGTCCTGAGTAAATAAGGAAGTGTCCGGGAGAAAAAGAGTATTGTCAGCTATTTAAGTAATCCTCATATCGGGCGAGTATCACCCGCCGAAAAGCGGAAGGAACTAAAACCTAAATCAAGAGTAATCATCAGCAGTGGTTATCACTATTTGAGCAAGCCCTATGGTATTTATAAACTCTTCTCGACGCTCTCCGAAGTACTGGGCGAGTTTTAGCCTGCGCCGCGCCATTTTACCCTTAAAAACCAGTGTTTATTCTGCTATAATCCTATTCTGTGAATCAGCAATCAGTAATCAGCAATTAGCAATCGTTCCACCACGGAGAGATGGCCGAGCCCGGTTGAAGGCGCTTGACTCGAAATCAAGTGAGCCCGCAAGGGTTCCGCAGGTTCAAATCCTGCTCTCTCCGCCATTATAATGGCGAGATCTCACCCCAAATAAAACAATCATGTAATAATCCATATCTCCTAAGGAGTAAATATGAACGACAGCAGAGTTGCTGAAGGCGAGTTTGGATATTTTGACGGGGAAACCGGCGAATATGTTATAACCCGGCCCGACACGCCGCGTCCCTGGTACAATTACCTCATCAACGAAACAACTGTCGGCATGATCTCAAACACTTCCGGCGGAGTCTGCTATGACAAGGATCCGACCACGCATCGCCTGCTCCGTTACCGCTACCAGAACATTCCCTGCGACCGCCCGGGCAGATACATATATGTCAGGGACAACGACAGCAAGAAATACTGGTCGGCCTGCTGGGCGCCTGTTCATACCGATGTAAAGAAATGCCGCTATACCTGCCGCGTTGGTTTCGGCTACAACACGATATCCTTTGAGCATAGCGGTATCAGGACCGAAGTCACCTATTTTGTTCCGCAGGACAGAGCGATGGAAATCTGGGATCTGAAGATAACTAACGCAGGCAAGGAATCCAGAACCCTCTCAACTTTCAGCTACGCGGAGTTTGCGTTCTGGGGCGCGATGAGAGACTTAATGAACATTGACAATGGCCCCAATCTTTCCCGCCAGCATTACAAAAACGGCGCGATAATACACCATTCATACAATGATCTTGGCACAGGCCTGCACGATATGCATTTTGTCCAGGTCTACGGTTTTCACACGGCAAGCCCCAAAGCGCAGGGATATAACGGAGACAGGGATCTCTTTCTCGGGAAGTACAGGGATGAGAAGAATCCTGTGGTAGTCGAAACTGGCAAGTCCACGAACTACTGCGAAAACGGCGGCTACCCAATAGGCTGTTTTGAACACAAGTTTACGCTTAAGCCCGGCGCGACAAAGCGGATAGTTTATCAGACCGGCGTCGCAAAGAACGAGCGGGATGTTTTTGTAACCTCAAAAAAATATAAAAACTTCAAGAATGTTGACAGGGCTTTTAAGGAAACAAAGAAATACTGGACAGATAGGATTAGTGCCTTCAAAGTCACTACGCCTGACAAAGAGTTCAACACGCTGGTGAACGGGTTTGTTCAGTACCAGGCCTCAATGACGCTCCGCCTTTCCAGAAGTATCTCAAGCTACGAGTGGGGGATAATGCGCGCCGGCTTCGGCTTCCGCGACTCCTGCCAGGACCAGCTCGGCATGCTTCACGCTTTCCCGGAAAAGTCAAAGACGGTCATCGGGCACCTGCTGAACGCCGTCTATCCCGACGGCGGAGCCGCGCACAGCCTGCACCCGGCAAAGAACAAGTATGATGTCGGAGGGTTTTACGACGATAATAACTGGCTCGTTATGGCTGTTTCGCAGTATATAAAGGAAACCGGCGACAAAGGGTTCCTCAAGACAAAAGCCGGCTATATCGGATCAGCAAAGAAAGACAGCGTTTTGGAACACCTTGTCAAACTAAATGATTTTACCTGGGGAAAGCGCGGCAAGCACGGGCTTATCCAGACGGGAAGCGCAGACTGGAATGATTCCTTAAACCCGCAGGACAAAAAGACCGAAAGCTGCTTTACCTCGGCGCTTTATTGCGCGTCAACAAAAGAACTGATTGAACTGCTGCTTCTTGCAGGGAAAGAGAGACTTGCCGGGAAATTAGGGAAGAGATGCGAAAGCATAGCCCGCCTTATGAATTCCTTCGGCTGGGACGGCGGATGGTACAAGCGTCTGATATTTCCCAACGGAACGGAACTCGGTGCGAAGAAAAATAAAACGCTCCCCAGCATATTTTTGGAACCGCAACCATGGGCGGTTATCAGCGGCCTGGCTGAAGGAAAACGCGCCGAAAAGGCGCTGGATTCTACCGAAAAGCTTCTCGGGACTGAGTACGGGCACCGCCTGCTTGACAGGGGTTTCAAAACATTTGATTTAAAGATAGGGTCTGCCGGTATTTGCACTCCGGGCATAAAAGAGAACGCCTCCGTGTTTAATCACGCTTCCAGCTGGATGATAGTTGCCGAAGCCATCCTCGGACGCGGCGATAAGGCGATGGAATATTTCAAGCGCATGTGCGGAGCAACAAAGAACAGGATAGCCGCGAAACACGAAGTTGAGCCCTACGTCGCCTGCCAGTTCATCAGCCAGAAACCTTTCCATATAATAGGAAGGGGAAGGAACGGCTGGCTTACCGGAACCTCCTCGTGGATAGCGGCAGGAACAATGCAGTATATCGCCGGCTGCCGCCCGGAGTTTGACGGGCTTCGCATTGACCCTTGCATTCCGAAGGAATGGAACGGCTTGACTGTTGAGAGGACTTTCCGCGGCGTGAAATATATTATTGAAGTAAAGAACCCGGAACATATAAATAAGGGCGTGAGATACCTGTTGGTAAACGGCATGGAAGTGCCGGGAAATCTCATTCCTTTTAAAAAGAGCAAGACCCCTGTTTATGTTATCGCGGTGATGGGAAAATAACCAAAGGACGAAAATATGGATATAGTTATATCGGTGAGAAAACAGTTAAGAGCGGCGGCGGACAAAAAAACCGCGGAAATATCCCAGCGATTTTTCAAAGAAAAGGTTAAGCATTATGGCGTAAAAAGCGCAGTGGTCGGAAAGATAGCGGTTCTTGCCTGGCGGGAAGTCAAACTTCATTCAAAGAATGAGATATTCGCGATGTGTGAGGAGCTTTATAGTTCTGATTACGGTGAAGAGTCCTATATCGCCTCCGACTGGCTTCCGAGGATATCACAGGAGTTCGAGAGAGAGGATCTCAAGTTGTTTAAGAAATGGATAGCGGCCTATGTCAATAACTGGGCTAAATGCGATACTTTTTGCAATCACACTCTCGGCGAATTCCTTATGCGGTTTCCGGATTCCGCGGCGGAAGTTACGCAGTGGACTGCTTCCAAGAACCGGTGGCTTAAACGCGCGGCTGCCGTTTCCTTTATACTTCCGGCTAAGAAAGGAATGTTCCTTTCGGAAGCTTTTGAAGTAGCGGACGCTCTTATAGCCGATAAAGATGACCTTGTACAGAAAGGTTATGGCTGGCTGCTTAAAGAAGAAAGCCGGAGGCACGAGAAGGAAGTATTTGCCTATGTGTTAAGGCATAAACGAGAAATGCCCAGAACCGCCCTTCGCTATGCCATAGAACTGATGCCTAAAACCCTTAAAAAAGAGGCAATGAAGAAAGGCGCTTAAAATGCTATATTGTGCAATGCATTTTGTGGGCGCTTAATGAAAGTATTTTGCTATATGTCTTGACAAAATATAGGAAAAAGCGTAGAATTGCTACAGGTCAATAAATGCAGTTTAACTCTACATACAAAAAAGAACTTAAGCAACACGGGTGACGTCGTTTGCCGGTGTTGCTTTTTTATTAACAAAATCAATTGTCACCAGGAATGGGGACAAAATTCAAAGAAAGGAAGTGAGAAACAAATGGTAAAAGGTAAAGTGAAATGGTTCAACGACCAGAAGGGTTACGGATTCATTACTCCGGAATCCGGCAAAGATGTATTCGTACACTTCAGCGCAATCACGGGTGACGGATTCAAGTCTTTGGCGGAAGGCCAGGAAGTGGAATTCGACATCGTGGCTGGCCCGAAGGGTGAACAGGCTGCAAACGTAAGAAAAGCCTAAACCTGAAAAAATTGACCGGCTCCCTGGGGAAACCTCGGGAGCCGGTTCTATTTTCGGCGTTCAGGTTTAATCCGCGTAATCTGTCTTGCTAATCCGCGTAATTAATTAACGCATTTTTTTAGGTAAGCACAATTATTCAAGCGCTAAGTTCCGGACAAGAAACAAAAGAAGAGGTAAAACTTGGATTTTGTGCTTTGTTTGGTGTTTGGCGCTATTTTTTTTGGAGGGACTATGGATTTTCAGCCCGGCATAATATCCTCGAAAGGTAAATATGTTAAGAGGGGACAAAAGGAAATAAAATATCCTGAAGGTTTTATTTGGGCCGCAGCCTGCTCGTCCTATCAGTCGGAAGGCGCCTGGAACGAGGACGGAAAGAGCCCGTCAAGCTGGGATGTTTTTTGCAAAAAGCCGGGTATAGTAAAAGGCGGCTCAGACGCCACTATTGCTATCGACCATTATCACAGGTATAAATCCGACATTAAGATAATGAAGGATATCGGGATAAAAGCCTACCGCTTCTCAACTTCCTGGCCGAGAATTATTCCAAACGGAACCGGAAAGGTGAACGAGAAGGGGCTGGATCATTACGACAGGTATGTTGATGAACTACTGAAGAACGGCGTCAGACCCTATCTTAATCTTTATCACTGGGACATGCCAAATGTCCAGGAACTGCGCGGGGGATTCCGCACCAAGGAAACTTCCAGGGCATTCGCGGACTACGCAATTGCCGTTGTGAAAAGGCTCGGAGACAGGGTTAAAGACTGGATGACTTTTAACGAGATAAAGCATATCTGGGAAGGCTGCTATAACAGCAACTGGAACGCTCCCGGGCTGCATCTTTCCGAAAAAGTAAATAACCAGGCTTACCACAATGTTAATCTCGCCCATGGGCTCGCGACGAATGCAATAAGGGCTTACAGCAAAAGGACCGATGTTGAAATCGGGCTCGTGCACGCTCTTTGGATACGGATGCCGAAAGATGAAAAAAACAGGAAGGATGTGCTTGCAGCGGAGAAATGTTTCCTGGAAAAGAGCGGGCGGCTGATTGATCCTATCTACAAGGGCGAGTATCCCAAAAACACTTTCAGCCCGGGCGCGGAACCTGAAATAACAAGAGAAGAAATGCGAATTATTTCAACGCCCATGGATTTCTTCGGGTTGAATGTTTACGGCGGCTTTGATGTTTTGCACGACGCAAAGGCAAAAAACGGCTGGAGAGAAATAGAGAGCGACCCGTCGGTGCCGGTAACTTCAATGAATTGGGGCGTAACGCCAAAGGCGATGTACTGGGCCATAAAATATGTTTACGACAACTACGATGTTAAGAAAATGTACCTCACCGAGAACGGCGCGGCCTATATTGATACCGTCACACATGACGGCAGAATTCACGACTGGGACAGGATAGAATTCCTTTCCAAATACATTTCCGAAATGAAACGGGCTATCTCGGACGGTTATAAGGTAGACGGGTACTTCCTGTGGTCCCTTTTTGACAATTTCGAGTGGGCGGGAGGTTACACCCAGCGGCTCGGCGCCGTTTATGTTGATTATCCTACACAGAAGAGGATTTACAAAGATTCGGCTTACTGGTATAAAGATTTGATACGAAAGAATTCTCTCACAATATAAGGCGGAACAATGGCAAAGAAAGTATTAATGACAGGCAATGAAGCGATAGCCAGGGGGGCTATGGAGGCCGGCATATCCTACGCGGGAAGCTATCCGGGAACGCCTGCAACCGAGATACTTCAGTACCTCGCGCAAAATTTCAAGGGAAAAGCCGAGTGGTCCGTGAACGAAAAAGTTGCTCTGGAGGTTGCCGTCGGAGTTTCCTACACCGGCCGCAGGGCAATCTGCTCAATGAAGCACGTCGGGTTAAATGTCGCGGCTGATCCGCTTATGACCTCCGCGTATCTGGGCGCGAGAGGCGGGCTGCTTGTGGTCGTGGCGGATGATCCGGGCGCGTATTCTTCCCAGAACGAGCAGGATTCCAGGATCTTCGCGAGGTTCGCTAAGCTTCCCTGTTTTGAACCCTCTGACGCGGCTGAAGCCAAAGAAATGACTATTGCCGCTTTTGTTCTTTCCGAGAAATTTGAGGTGCCCGTAGTCTTGAGGAGCCTTACCAGGCTGTCGCATACCGCGTCGCCTGTAGAACCCGGAGAGATACGGCCTGAGAATAAACTGGACTTAAAAAAGGATCCTTCCCGGCTGATTGCCGTTCCGAGCAATGTTGTCAGGCTTCACAAGCTCCTCAACGAAAAGCAGGAGAAGCTTAGGGAGTACGGAAATAAATTTAACACTGTAACCAAGGGCAAATCAAATAAAGGAATCATTGCCGCCGGCATTGGCGCGGCTTATGCGAAAGAATACGGCGATGAATACAGCGTTCTAAAGATTAATTTTTACCCGGTGGAGGAGAAGGCAATAGAGAAGTTCGTAAGCGGGCTGGAAGAAGTCTGGGTTGTGGAAGAGGGAGAGCCGGTTATTGAAGAGCTCGCGCGGAAGTATTCAAAGAAGGTCAGGGGCAAACTGTCCGGGGACCTTAACAAAGAAGGGGAATTGGGGCCGGATTGCCTGGCGCCTTATTTTAAAGGGAAAAAGAGCAAGGCAGTGAAAGAGCTTCCGAAGCGCCCTCCGGTGCTTTGTCCCGGCTGCGGGCACAGGGATTCCTACAAAGCGCTGAATGCGGCAGGGCCTTCGTTTGTCACCGGAGATATAGGCTGCTATACTCTAGGGTTTGCCGCGCCTTTTTCCGCTCTGGATACCTGCCTTTGCATGGGAGCTTCAATAGGCAAGGCTATCGGGATTGCTTCTCAAGGCGTGAAAAAAGTAGTTGCGGTCATTGGCGATTCCACATTTATGCATTCAGGCGTAACCGGACTTATCACAGCGGTTTACAACAAAGCGGATATAACCGTTATGATATTTGACAACTCTTCCACGGCAATGACCGGGCACCAGCCGACGCCTTTTACGGGAGAAACTGCAAAAGGCGAAGAGGGCGGGAAGGTTTCTCTGGAAGGCTTGTGCCGCGCCTGCGGCGTTAATTCGGTAGATGTAATTGATCCTGTAAAATCTGAAGAGCTGACCGCGCTTATTAAAAAGCGGATGGATGAACCCGGTGTAAAAGTCATTATCCCCAGGAAAGAATGTATTTTTGTAAAAAAGAAGTAGCTTGAATTACTTTTTGTCTTCCGGCGTATATTTCGTTTCGTAACCCGGATTATCTTCGGGCCTGAGCTTGTTGGGATAATTCCAGTCTGTCTTTACATCCTCCGAAACCGTCTTAATCTGCTTGAAGACCTCGTAAGGGTAAGGGACGCTTACGAAGGTCTTAAAAAGCGCTGTTCCCTTTGAAGTCAGTTCGCCCGTTGAAAATCTGATAGAACCCACTCCCATCATATTCTCTATGGGGTTCACCGTTACCCGCATGTCAGTTATCTTGTCATAGTCGATTGATTCAAAATTTATTCCCCAGAATCCGCTGCGGAGCATAACGCGCTTATTCGTAATGGCGTAGAATGTATTCTTGTGGACGAGGACAAGCCGGATCATATTCAAGATGCTGCCCCAGAAAGGAAAGAGATGGAGCGCGAAGAAAGGTATCGCAACGCCGGCCATTTTCATCGGCATATGCCTGATAAACCCGAAATAATCAAAACATCCCCAGCACAAGCCAATAAGAAGGAAAGGGACCCCGGTGAGCAGAAAGGGAAGAAACGCGGGCTCGCCCACCCACAGAAATTTCTCATCTTTGTCCCTGACTGCCTTGAACGGATCGGGAAGAGTTTCCGGGAGTATCACGCGCATAGATTCTCCTTTGTAAGATCGTGCCGAAAATGCCAGACAATACTATTTGTTGCCAAACACGGAACCAAACCCGGTTGAATGACTGTATCATAAAAGCAGTAACCTTAAAGACTGTAAATATCTTTCGCCGACAGCATGTGAACATTAGCTTTCTTCAGAACTTTAATCCCTTCGTCTATATCCTCGGTGCGGAGAACTACAACCGCATCGTTTTCCTGTTTATCGGCGAAAGCGTAGATGTATTCAACATTTATACCGGCATTGCTCAGGGTTGAGAGTACATCCGCCAGGCCGCCCGGCTGGTCTTTCACGGCTATTGCTATGACATCGTTTTCTTTCACCGTGAAATTGCTCTGCTCCAGCACCAGTTTTGCCTTATCCGGGTCGGCAACTATAAGCCGGAGTATGCCGAAATCAAGAGTGTCAGCTATGGAGAGGGCCCTGATATTTATTTTTTCTCTGCCGAGCGCTTTGAGGGCCTCGAGCAGCCTGCCCTTCTTATTCTCAAGAAAAATAGAAATCTGTTTTACGCGCATATTTGCCTCCGAAGTTCAGTTCTATCTCAATCTTTCAAACCATACATCCTTCCGTCCTCTGTCTGCCGGCTCCGCTGCCGCTCCGCGGATTACTGACTACTAATTGCTAATGTAGAACTAATTGATTAAGCGTCTATGCTGGCCTTTAAGCATCTGAGCCTCTAAACATCCAACCTTCCAATCTTCCAACCTTCCAACCTTCCAAGCATCTCTACTTGAGTTCTCTTTGATCGAACACCCGCTTTGCCTTGCCCTCGCTGCGGGGAAGAGTTTTTGGTTCAACCAGCGTTACCTTAAGTTTTAGCCCGACGGATTTCTCTATGTGGTTTTCAATGTTCCTCTTCGTTTCTTCCATATGCCTTATCTCGTCGGAAAAGAGGCTCTCCGAGGCTTCAACCTGTACTTCTATTTCGTCAAGCTGGTGCGGTCTTGTAATAATTATCTTGTAATGGGGCTCAAGCCCGTTTATCTCAAGGAGGGCTTTTTCTATTGAAGACGGGAAGACGATTACACCGCGAATCTTTAGCATATCATCCGAGCGGCCGGTTATTCGGTCCATCTTGATGGTGGTTCTGCCGCATTTGCACTCGCCGCCGCACAGAGAGGTAATGTCTTTAGTGCGGAAACGAATCATCGGCGTGCCTTCACGGGTAAGCGTGGTCAAGACCAGTTCGCCTTTTTTGCCTTCGGAAAGCACAGAAAGACTCTCGGGAGAGATTATTTCAGGATAGAAGACGTCTTCCTGCAAGTGCAGGCCTTGCTTGACTTCGCATTCCTGCGCCACCCCCGGGCCGATGATTTCTGTAAGGCCGTAGATGTTGGTGGCTGAAAGATGCAGGCGTTTCTCGATTTCTTCGCGCATCTTTTCGGTCCACATCTCAGCCCCGAAGACACCGGCCCTAAGTTTCAGGGATTTTAAGTCAATCTTATCTTCTTTTGCGGATTCCGCCAAAAAGAGCGTGTAGGAGGGAGTGCAGGTAAGAATGGTACTCCCGAAGTCACGTATGATTTCGAGCTGGCGTTTTGTATTGCCTGCTGATATGGGAATTACATTAGCACCTATTTTTCTGGCTCCGTAGTGAACTCCCAGTCCCCCGGTAAAAAGCCCGTAACCGTAGGCGTTTTGTACGATGTCTGTCTTGGTGCAGCCTGCCATGGAAAGCGAACGCGCCATTACCTCACTCCAAAGTTCTATGTCCGCAATCGTGTAGCCCATGACTACCGGCTTGCCGGTAGTCCCGGACGAGGTGTGTATCTCAACAATATCTTCCATGGGAGCAGCGAACATGCCGTAAGGATAGGCGTCGCGCAATTCCGCCTTGGAAGTAAAAGGAAGTTTCTCAATGTCCTTGAGGCTGTTTATGTCGGAAGGTTTCACGCCGGATTTATCAAAAGCTTTTTTATAATAGGGGACCCTTTCGTAAGCGTATTTAACAATATGCTGCAATCGTTCCAGCTGCAGCTGTTCTTTTTCCAGGGGCAGAAGGCACTCTGCCTTTTTGTTCCAGATGAGAGACATGAATCCTCCGTAAAAGGGAAAAGACGTTTAACCACAAATTCCATCACGAAATCGCATTAGTTTAAATCACAAATAAAAATAAAGAAAATAAATCAAAAAACTTTTTGAATTACTTTGTACTTTTGTGTTTTGGTGTTTGTTTGGTGCTTGTGATTTGGTGCTTTACTCCTTATAGCGCTTTCTTTGCCTTTTCCGTGTCTTTAATGTCGCAAATAAGCAACGCGCCCTGGCGGTCTTTCTCAATTAGAACATAGGCGTTCTCAATGTTCAAGCCGCTTTTCGCGATAAACTGCGCGACATTGTGAAACCCGCCCGGTTTATCTTCCATCTCAATTGCAAAGACCTCGTTCATCGATATGGTGAAGCCTGCTTTTTTGAAGGCTTCCAGGGCTTTCTCGGGTTTGTCTACAATAAACCTCATTATCCCGAAGTCTCCCTGGCTTGCGATATTAAACGCCAGGATATTAATCTTGTTTTCCTCAAAGACTTTGGTTATATGCTCCAGTTTCCCCGGCTTGTTTTCGGCAAAAATTGACAACTGCTTGATGTTTTTCATTTGCAACTCCTGAATCTGGGTTTGATTACGCAGATTCCTTATTAAGATTACGCAGATTAGTAATGTGACACTCTTTTTATTTCACAACTTCTATTGCCAAAGTTGATGATTAGACCTACTCTGAGACCTGAAGCTTTTAAGTATGAAACCATCTGCGATTCAACTATCTTTGGCAAATAGCCGGCCACGGATTTCAACTCAACTATTATTTTCTCTTTTATAACCAGATCCAGCCTAAAATTGCCTACTTTGATCCCTTTGAAAACAACATTATAAGGTTTCTCTTGTTCATATGTGATACTTTCTTGTTTGAGAAGCATGGTCAGGCTATTTTGGTATACTCTCTCCGGGAACCCGGGCCCGATAGCAGAATGCACCTTAAAACTAAGCCCTATTATTATTCTGGTTAATTCATTTTCTTCTATTTGATTATCCATCTTTAATCTGTGTAATCTGTTCCCCTAATCTGCGTAATCAATCAATAGACTTTTCTATTATCGATAACTCGCTTCGACTTGCCTTCGCTCACCGGCAAAGTCCCGGGTTCCGCGAGTTCAACCTTCGGTCTGACAAGTATAGCGGCCTTGAGTCTGTCGAGCAGGGTCCCGCGAAGAGTATTTAAATTGTCGAGATTGCCGTCAAAGTAGCCCTTGGCAAACTCCACCTTAATGGTCATATCTTCCGAGGATTCCAGGACTATCTGATAGTTCTTCCCGACTCCGTTGACGCTCATAAGCACCTGTTCTATCTGCTGAGGATAGATGTTGACGCCGCGAATTATAAACATGTCATCCGCCCTGCCGTGAATGCGTTTAATCCGGACATGCGTTCTGCCGCAGGCGCACCTTACCGGGTCTATCGCTGTAATGTCTCTCGTCCTGTACCTGATAATCGGCATGCCTTCGCGGTTTATCGTGGTCAAAACCAGTTCGCCGTACTCTCCGTCA
>Ga0209083_1001505_pt1 | contig 26274 bp, 27 predicted proteins | sample AM7aDNAmetaG_FD_184132 | JGI IMG/M metagenome (GOLD analysis project Ga0209083, IMG submission 184132) | Freshwater microbial communities from Finland to study Microbial Dark Matter (Phase II) - AM7a DNA metaG (SPAdes) (version 3) | ecosystem: Environmental > Aquatic > Freshwater > Lake ...
AATAAACCATGAGAGCGTAGGAAATATTCGGCAATTTTACCTCTTTTATCTCATAGCCTTTTTCCTTGAATTGAACCAGGGATTTTTCAAAAGCCTCCATAACCGATTTATCAATCCCATCACCGCCCAGGAAATGCCTTGGAACGCCTATTGTTGGTTTTCGGTCGCCGCTTTGATATTTGATATTTGATATTTGATATTTGTACGTCTGTTCATCTATCGTTGTGCCATCCTTAATGTCTTTCCCGCGAATGGCATTGAATACTATTTCGCAATCGGAAACCGTCTTACCGATCGGACCGATCTGATCCAACGAAGAACCCATCGCCATCACACCATACCGCGAAACCGCCCCATAAGTCGGTTTGAGCCCAACCACACCACAGAAGCTTGCCGGTTGGCGTATGGAACCCCCTGTATCCGATCCAAGAGCAAATAAAGCGCCATCCATAGCAACAGCCGCCGCTGAGCCACCGGAAGAGCCTCCTGCGACCCTATTCAAGTCCAAAGGATTTTTGGTCACGCCATAGGCAGAATTTTCCGTCGAACCGCCCATGGCAAATTCATCCATATTTGTCCGGCCAAGAAAGACGACGCCTTCCGCCTTCAATCTTGAAGTCACTGTCGCGTCATAAGGAGCACGATATTTTTGCAGAATATTTGACGCGGCGCTGGCAATCTGGCCTTGGATCAAAATATTGTCTTTTATACCGCACGGAATCCCCGTAAGCATTCCGCCTTTTCCGGATTTAATTATCTTATCAGCCGCTTTTGCCGATTCAATTGCCACATCAAAAACTTCCAAATAAGCATTGACATCCTTGTTCTTTTTCTTTATTTCATCCAAATAGGCTTGAGTCAATTCGACAGCGGTAAAGTCCCCTCTTTTCAGTGCTTCATGGGCTTTTAATATTGTTAGATCTTTTAAATTAATCTTCATTTTTTAAATCCTTTATCTTGAGCTTTTTATCTAAATTCAAAATTCCAACTTCTTATCTCCTGCGATTTCCTAGTTCCTAGTCCCTAGTCCCTAAAAACTAGTCCCTAACTCAATCCTGTTCAATAATCTTCTTAACCGCCACAAACTCCCCCACCATTTCCGGCGCCTCAGCCATCAGCCTATCCCGATCCTCTTTCGAAATCGGTTCCGCTAGGTCTCTCCTCGAGACGTTCTTGACCGCCCCCACCCGGTCTTCGGCCGCCGTGGAGACTTTCACTTTCTTCAATTGGTCGACGTAAGCAAGGATGGAATCGAATTCTTTGATGAGGGATTTTTTGTCCTCCTCGGCGAGCTCGATGCGCGAGAGAACCGCCAAATGCTCCAATTCTTTGATCGTTATCATATTGGGATTGTAACAGTGATGAAGATTTGCGGCAAGCGAATGAGCGCGGCGGCGCAGGTGTGTCACTCTGAGAGACTCCGCAGGCAATTTTCAGCAGAAAATTGCCGAGGATTAGGGAAATTTTCTGCAGAAAATTTTCCGTGTCTCGAAGGGTGACACACCTGCGCCGCCGCGCTCATTCACCAATGATCTTTCTAAACTCATCCTCTGTAATAACTTTTACCCCCAATTTTTTGGCCGTCTCCAATTTCGTCCCCGCTTTTTCTCCCGCCACAACATATGAGGTCTTGGTCGAAACCGAACCGGAAATATTGCCGCCGTTTATTCTGACCAACCGCTCCCCTTCTTCCCTTTCCAAACTGGACAAAGTCCCCGTAAAAACAAAGGTCTTTCCTTCCAATAGTTTCTTAGCTGTCGTTTCCGCATTGATTAAATTAACGTATTTTAATAGATTGGCAACCAACTTGCGATTACCAGCTTGTTTGAACCAGGTTGAAATCGATTCCGCCACAATCGGTCCGACACCATTAATTGATTCCAGCTCTTCCTTTGAAGCTTTAGATATCTTTTCAAGGCTTATCTTGGCAGAATCGGTTGAAGTCCGGGAAAAATCATTCGCCAGATCATAGGCTGTTTCTTCACCTACTTGCGGAATTGAAAGCGAAGTCAGGAAACGAGGCAATGTAATCGTCCGGGCTTTTTCTATGGCGATTATCAAATTGTCTGCGGACTTTTCGGCGAAGCGCGGCAGATTCAGAAGATCACCTTTCTCCAGAGTAAATATCTCATCGAAACTGGAAATTAGGCCAGCTTCAATCAGCTGATTTAATATTTGCGGACCCAAACCGTCGATGTTGAAACATTTTTTGGAGGTGAAATAGTGGAATTTGCGCTTCTGCTGTTCAAAAGAATCCTTGGAGACACAACGCCAGGCCGCTTCACCGGGAACGCGTTCGATCCGGCCGTCACCCCCGCAGGCTATAATGAATTCCGGCCATCTGAAAGGCTTCTCTTTGCCGGTTCGGAGTTCTGTCACGACTTTGACAATGTCAGGAATGACGTCGCCAGCTTTCTGGATTATCACGGTGTCACCGATTCGCAGGTCCAATCGTTTGATCTCGTCCTCATTATGCAAAGTAGCTCGCGAGACCGTCGAACCAGCCACCAGAACCGGCTTCAAGGAAGCCACCGGAGTTATTACGCCCGTTCGACCGACTTGAAAGACGATATCTTCCAAGATTGTCGTCACCTGCTCCGCCGGGAATTTATAGGCCACACCCCAGCGAGGCGATTTGCCCGTGTAACCCAAGGCCGTTTGTATCTGCCGCGAATTGACCTTGATGACGATCCCATCCAATCCATAATCCAGCGAGTGGCGCTTCTTGGTCCATTCTTCATAGAATCGCTGAACGCCTTCGAGGTTTTCAAAAACTTTGAAATGAGAATTTGTTTGAAACCCCAAACTCGCGAGCATTTCCAGTTCTTCGTTTTGTTTTGCAGGAATGGAACCGGGACCAAAACTGTCCAGGTCATAAATGAAACTGTCTAACTTCCTGGCCGCTGTAATCTTGGGATCAAGTTGTCGTAGTGACCCGGCGGCCAAATTTCTGGTATTGGCGTAAAAGGCTTCTCCATCTTTGGCTCTTTGCTTGTTGATCTTGTCCAATTCCTGGCCGCCTATCCAAATCTCACCAACAGCAATGACATCAGCTTTCTTTTTAAGTTCGAGCGGAATGCTTTTAATAGTTCGGATGTTTTGCGTCACATCCTCACCGACTTCACCATCACCGCGAGTAGCCGCTTGAATCAATTTACCTTCCTTATAAGTCAGGATGACTTTGAGGCCATCGATCTTGAGCTCACAGCAATATTCGACTTTCTCCTGAGTCAATCTGGCTTTCTCTATAAAATTGTTGACTTTCTCCTGCCACTTTTTCAATTCCTCATAATCGAAAACATCGTCAAAAGACCACTGTTTGACCTCGTGGCGAACTTTGACGAATTCTTTGAGCGGTTCACCGCCAACCCTCGAAGTCGGACTATTGCTAGTCTGTAATTCGGGATACCGCCTCTCGAGCGCTTCCAATTCCCTGACCAAGGAATCATAAGCCTCATCACTGATCTCCGGCCGATCTTGAGTATGGTAAAGCACCCGATGCTTCTCAATAGAAGCCCGAAGCTTGGATACGCGTTCTTGAATATCGATAAATGATTCCTTCTCCATCCCCTAAGAATAGCATTTTATCCCTTGTATTCCAGCCTGATCGTTCTTTCCACAGCGCGAGCGTTTGGAGTGCTGTTCGGTCCGGCGCATGGACCGCTATCGGCCAGATTGTATCCGCTGGAATCGATGACTGTTTTATGTTTCGGATTATAGTGATTGTCAAAATAATATCCGTCAGTTATGACAATCCTGGCGCAGGTATTATTGGAAAAATTGATCTGCAACGGACTGTTTGTCTGATAGACATTGAATTTTGTGCCGTCAAATGTCGTATTTCCAGGCAGGTTGTTGATGATCTGCGGAATAAAATGCATGTCTAACACGTCTGATGCGGGAATCGAGTGGAAGCTCGATTCGGCATCGGGAACAGGCGAAGGCGAAGGATTGGGATTGGCGCAGTAGATCATGGCGTCCAACGGATATCCATCATCGGTGGAAGTGGCCAGAAGATTGCCCCTGTATCCGTTGAAAGCTTCCACGGCGCACTGGATCCCGCCGTCGGCGGCATAGACCGCCACGGTCGAATCGCGGGCCAAGGAAGAAAGGATGAACTGTTTGCGGCTAACCGAAAGGATGAAGGCGGCAATCGACAAAACCACACTGGAGATGATAACCGCAAAAAGAAGCGTGTATCCTTGTTTGTTGTTCATATTATCTGGTGTAATAGGATATCAATTCCTGAAGCCTGACTTGATTGCCGACGGTACCGGTTTGCCAGCTGACGACGACTGTTGCCAGTACTTGGTAATAGCTAACCCATTGATAATTATAATATCTTGTAAAACCGGAAGGTAAAGCTCCTAATGCAGTGATCTGACAAGTCAAAGTTGGCGATGCGCAATTATCGAAGACCGCTGGGTGACTATTGCCGTTCCAAGCACCCCAATTTGAAGACGTATCCTTATTATCCTTAAGATTATTGATGTACTCCAAACCTTCCTGGGCCAGATTGAAGGCAATGGTCTGTTTTTTGGCGTCGATGGCCGCCCGGTAGGCTTTGTTGGCGACCGTCAAAGGGCCAACAACCGCCACCATCAGGATGGCAATGGCCACCAAGGTCTCGACCAGCGTAAATCCTTTGTTTGAAATTATTCTCATGAATATTAGTTCGATATCCTTTGCGATATGGCCGTGCGGACATCGAAGGATTCCCTTTCGCTGGCTTTGACTCCGGCGTAGCCGACCAACCTGATCGAAACCAAGGGATAGCTCACACCTTCGGTCTTGGAAAGATCATAATCTGTGAGTACGGTACTGACCTCGTCAAACATCTTGGCGTCATTGGAAGTGATCTCACTGCCACATATAGTCTGCTGGGATTTGCGGAAACTCCAATTATTGTCCCGTATGAACCAATAGGCATATATCAGGGCGCAACTGGGATTGGCAGGATCAGTCTTTGTGGATTTGAAAAAAATGCCCTGATCGCGGCCATCTTGAGTGGCGGAATGACAGGGAACAATCGGTAGTGTTGAAAGATTAGATCCAGTAAATGAATAACCATTCACATCATGCGTATAAGAGGCGCAGGTGTAATTTGTCCCCACCCGCATTTCCCGGGATATGGACTCCAAGGCAAAACTCACATTGTTCATGGCCGACTGCAGGGCTTGGGCCGACCTGTTGAGGCTGGTCATCCTGACCAGAGCTCCGATAGCTATCACGGCCGCCACGGAAAAGACGCCCAAGGAAACCAGCATTTCCAGCATCGTAAAACCTCTTTGAGTTGATGATTTTTTATACATGGATTTTTAACTTCCGTTCCGGACCACGATCTGGCCCACATTGAAAACCTGAATCCGTTTGATCGCCGAACTGTCACCGGAAATAAGCTCGATTTTTCCCTCATTTTTTCCGCAACCGCTCGAGGCCGGGGAGACAATCTTATAGCAAATAATGGCCATCGGTTCCGGACGCTCAAAAGAGATATCGAGGACATCGACTGGATTGTAATCCGAACTATTTGACTCGCGATAATAGAGTTGGTTGATCTTCGCCCCATGTTTCAGGTAATATCTGTTTTCGATAAGATCATCACCAAGAGTTCCGTTATGGTCATAGTCAAAATAACCATTGTTATTGAGATCGGCAAAGAGAATGAAATTGTCGTTGGAACTTTTGTCAAAATGCACGCCGTAAGCGGCTTTGAAATTGATGGGAGTATCTTGGGCCACCCTGACGCTGATGCCGTATGTCTGGGCCTGACGGATAGTGAGGGCGATATCGTAAGCCAGATTGGAAAAGAGCGTGCCGGAATAGTAGCTATTGTATCTGTAGAGGACTAGGGCCGTCATGAAGACGAATATCCCCACGGTCACCATCAGTTCTATGATGGTGAAGCCCTTGCGCCTCGACGGGGGGTTTGTTTGGGAAGAAAGCATCATGATTATTATAGCAGATTGGGCAATTGGGGGCAGGGACTAGTTTTTAGGGACTGGGGACTAGTATTTGATCAAAAAGAAGATTTTGCGTTTGTCATTCCCGCGAAGGCGGGAATCCAGTGTTGAATACCCTAATTGAAAATTAAAAAATCAAAATGGAAAATGACAAGGCAAAAGTTAAAATGAAATCGCATTTGTAGCAGACATTTTACATTTTAAATTGTCATTTTCCATTTTGATATTTAAATTTTGCATTATCCTGGATTCCCGCCTTCGCGGGAATGACAATTCAAATGCCCTCCCGATTACGAAAACAAAAGACTCAAATCCATCACTTGTAAACCAAATAGCAGAACCAAATACATTCCCAGTATCAAATACGGCCCAAACGGTATTTCCGTCCGCGGTTTGAACTTCTTTTGGGTGGCGTAAAGCCAGGCAATGGAAATAACCGCCGCTATCCAGAAAGCCAGGACAATGGCATTGATTCCCTCATTGAGACCCAATAACCAACCAATACCAAGAACCAATTTGGCGTCGCCCAGACCCATCCAAGTTCCTTTTGAGAAATACCAGATCGAGGCGAATGGCAAGGCCAGGATCGGTCCGGCCAAGACCGCCAGCCATGTCGTGCCGTGAATCAAAGAGGAACCGCCGACAAATAGATTCAACAGACTGACCGCGCCGAAAGTGTAAACCAGCGGGTTGGGTATTATTTTGTGCTTGATGTCATAAACGGAAATGACAAGAAGTAAGCAAGTAATTAGTAAGTAAATAAATGTGGTAATACCTTGAAGCAAAGCCACCGGCGGGAAAGTGTAGAAGATCAGGACGAAGAATACGCCCGCCAAGAATTCCACCACCGGATACTGCCAGGAAATCTTGCTCCGACATTTCCGACAAGATCCACTTTGGATTAGAAAGCTTAATATTGGAATCAATTCCTGCCAAGTCAGAGTCTTGCCGCAGGCCATACACATTGAGCGACCGTTTATACCCTTCCCTGTGTTGAATCTGATGGCGACTACATTGAGGAAACTGCCGATGATCGTTCCGGCGATGAAGGAGAAGATCAGCAAAAGAGTATCCATTTGTTTTTATTTCGGACCGATGCAGTACAAAGTAGTGGTATTACAGTCGATGTAAGGAGAATATCCGCTCGAAGAGTGCTGCAATGTCATGCCGAGTGAATTCTTTAAGACGTCATTATTGGACTGCTCCAAAGTCGCCTGCAAAATATAATCACTGGTACCATTCACGGAATATACATAAGAACCTGAACTTGGCGGAGTCGGAATCACAGAAATGTATTGGGATAATGAAACACTTGAAGCTCCTGATGGACAACCGTCAGGCTGCGATAAGACTTCTGTCGGTGTCGCATAATGAGCGGCATCAGGATACTGTCCACACCGGTCAAAATACTGCTCCAAAGCCAACTGGATCTGTCCGAGGTCGGAAACCCGCCTGGCATCGCGGGACTTCACTCGAGCGCCCATGATATTGTTCAAGATCATGCCGGTCAGGATCGCGATGATGGCCACGACGACTAATAATTCGATGAGCGTAAAGGCGCGGTTGTGAGTTGTTTTCATAGCCAAATTATAGCGCCAAGTGAGGATTTATGGAAGCAAGCTTTCATATAATCCGCCTTTACTGACAGGTGATGGTCAAAGGGCTGATTGTGTAATCGTTCTGGAGAGAATTGCCCGTTGAATCAAGACAAAAGAAGGTTCCCGTTCCCTGGCTCAACTTGCCGTACAAAGCGTAGGCATTTACCGAGCCAGTTATACTACTTCCTGTCACAGCTACCCCTGCCGGGTAAACAGCGATAAATTCCGGAAAAGCTCCCACCCAGCCATTAAAACTAAATCCGCTTGCTCGCGTTGTCGAAGCGGTACTGCTAGCTGTATTGTTATGGAGATCGGCAAAAATAATATTGTAGTTGATATTGGAGTTCCCGAGACTTGTAATCGCGTTCCCGCTGGCCGTAAAGCTGTTGTTATAGTTGATACCATATTCGCTTTCTATTTGAACGCGAAGTTGCTGAACATCGGCGATTACATGGGAATCCTTGGCTCTGGTCCTGGCCGAATTGATAGCAACCAAAACAATAGATGAAAGTATGCCGATAATGGCGATGACTACGAGAAGTTCGATGAGGGTAAAAGCACTTTGGGCGCCAGCGAGTTTTTTATTCATGGCAATATGGTACCACAATTCGGCAAATAGATATCCACAGCGGTCACTAGACCTGATGCTAATTCTTCAGAAAAAAACGTCCGATGCTTATGCAATGCCGAAATAACTGTTTATTCAAACCCTTGGAACTAATTCTGGCGTAATCATGATAGACAATGGAATCAGGCCAAAAAACCGTTGAGTAGCCAACCTGCTTGGCCCGATAACAAAAATCAGTATCTTCATAGCCAAAGAAATATTTTTCATCCAGCGGGCCTAGCTTATCGAAAAGTCTTCGCCTGATGATTTGGCAGGCGCCGATAGCCCAATCAACTTCTTTGATTGTTGATAAATCCTGAACGATGTATTTTCTGTACCAGGAAACGTTTGGGAATAACTTATAAAGTTTGGTTCCCCGCCAGAATAATGCCGCAAAAGTCGGAAAGGATCGCATAGATTCTTGAATAGTACCGTTTGGATTCAAAATTCGCGGTGCGATTATGCACACATTTGGATTGTTTTGAAAATATGATTCTATAGCGACCAGGTCCAATCTATCAATCCAAGCATCGTCATCAAGAAACATTAAGTAATCCTTGCTCGCTTTCTTGATACCAATATTCCTTGCTCCGGCCACGCCGAGATTGGTGGGTAATATTACCGATTCAATATTTCGTCTGGCTTTCAGGTAATCACCAGTGCCATCATTTGAGCCATTATCAACCACGATAATTTGACATCCATTTAATGTCTTTTTCACCGAATCGAGGCAACGCATGAGTTTGTCCAGACGGTTACGGGTTATAACTACAACTGAAAGATTTGTCATGTTTAATAAAGCGATTATATCATGTACTATATGGGCATGAATGAAAAGCCCCTGAAGACCATCGAACCACGAGTCGGATTCAATCCCTTTATCGAGATTGGTGATGTTTGGCGGCATCGCGAGCTTCTATATTTATTGGCTTGGCGAGATTACAAAGTTCGCTATCGCCAAACGATCATCGGCATAGCCTGGGCCATATTCCAGCCACTGATGGCCATGCTGGCTTTCGTCTTTATTTTTGGCAAATTCAACCAAATTACCGATAATGGCATCAATTATGCGCTCTTCGTCTATTCTGGTTTGGTAATCTGGCAGTTCTTCTCAAATTCCGTAAGCGAAGCCAGCACTTCCCTAGTCCAATCGAGTCAGATGATCACCAAGATCTATTTTCCTCGAATTATTGTGCCACTGGCCAAGATCGTCACTCAGTTCATTGACCTGGGATTATCTCTAGTAATTCTGGCGGCTCTCATGATCTATTTCCACTCTTTTCCAACCTTCGTCGGTCTAATTTCAGTAATTCCAATAGTAATTCTACTGGGAATTGTTTCGGCAAGCATCGGTATCATCTTGTCTGCTTTTAATGTCAAATATCGTGACGTTCAATACGCTCTACCCTATTTCATCCAAATGGGACTGTTCTTTAGTCCGGTAATCTATTCATCGGCCAGTCTTGGCAAATATCAGTGGCTTTTGAATCTGAATCCGATAACCGGGATCATTAACGCTTTCCGATCCGCCTTATTTTCATTACCGGTTTCCTGGACATCAATAGGAATTTCCTGTCTAATTACCCTGATGTTGTTTATGGCCGGAATGTATTATTTTATGAGGGCGGAAGGAGCTTTTTCGGATGTGATATAAATATAAGGTCACAATTTGTGACCTTAAAGAAATACGACAAACTACATGAAACCAATCATCGAAATAACCGGCCTAGGGAAAAAATACCCCATTATCCACGAGAAAGCCTGTTATGGGACTTTGCGCGACACTATAATGAATTCGTTGCACCATCCGTTTGCCTCAAAAAAAACCCATGAATCTTTCTGGGCTTTGAAAGACATCAATCTGACCGTCAACCGCGGCGACATTGTCGGCATCATCGGCCGGAATGGCACCGGCAAATCCACTCTATTAAAAATCTTGTCAGGCATAACCAAACCGACGGAAGGCAAAGTCAAACTCTGGGGACGCGTTTCTTCCCTACTAGAAGTCGGCACGGGCTTCCATCCAGAATTAACCGGCCGGGAAAACATCTACCTGAACGGTGTTATTCTCGGCATGACCCGCAAAGAAGTGTCCAAAAAATTCGATGAAATCGTGGCCTTCGCCGGCATTGAGAGGTTCCTCGACACTCAAGTCAAACACTACTCAAGCGGCATGTATATGAGACTAGCTTTCTCCGTGGCGGCACATCTAGAACCGGATATCCTGATCGTCGACGAAGTCCTGGCTGTTGGAGACGCCGAGTTCCAAAAGAAGTGTCTGGGAAAAATGGAGGAGGTATCAAAAGAGCAAGGAAGGACGGTGATATTTGTGAGTCATAATCTCGATGTCGTTCAATCCATAAGCCAAAAAGTTGCTTACATTTCTGATGGACACATCAAGCAAGTCGGAAAAACAATTGAGACTGTCGATGCATACATGAGCGACACTGTTTCATATCAGGCCAAAGATTTCGAAACAAAAAACAAGTCCGCTTTCATTTCAAAAGTAAGAATATCTGACGAAAACGGCAATCCGTCCTCAAACCTACCAATCAGTTTATCTTTTACTATTGATATCGAATATACCGTAACAAATAAACTAGAAGCTGTTCTCTGTTTTCTTTTCTTTGCCGATTCAAAGATTCTTTACGCAGTCACTGAAGCAGATAAAGAGGGCAAGCTTAGATTATACATGCCGGGAAAATATAGAGCAACGCTCAAAATACCTGAATTTTTCTTCAATGTTGGGACATACAGACTTGATATCAGCATTCAAGTACCAAGCATAGAATATCTTGACACCAAAGAGGGTTTCAATTTTAGAATCATAAGCGATAGTCGCGATAAGCGGAACCAGCTGTTTGGCGGTAAAGTCTATGGCCACATGGCTTCCCTGTTGCCGATTGAGACAAAAAAACTCCAATGAGATTATTATCCTTTATAATTGTTCTGGCGCACACGACTCAACCATGAAAGACAAACCAATCGACATTGTCTTCTCTTCAGATAGCCGATACGCACAACATCTAGGGGTGGCTCTTATTTCCATATTTGAAAATGCCAAATCGTCGACACAGATTCGCATCTACGTCATCGACAATGGGATTCATGAAACTGATCGCCTTAAACTGAAGAAAATTTCGGAGAAATATTGTTTTCAATTAGTATTCACCCCTGCAAAGAAAAAATATTCCTCAGCCTATCAAAAAATGTTTATCCCTGAGTATTTTCCTTACCTTGATAAAATCCTGTATCTGGATTGTGACATTGTGGTCATGGAGGATATTGAGGAATTATGGAAGATCGATGTTTCTTCTCATTATCTAGCGGCAACCAAAGACGATTGGGCTGCAAATCAGCTCGTGTTGGCCAAACTAAAAAGCCAAAACTATTTTAACTCTGGCGTCATGTTGCTGAACCTCAAGAAATGGCGAGGGGACAATATCACGGACAAGATCGAGGATACCGTGATAAGTGAATCATACAACCATATCTTTTTTGAGCAAAATGCGATTAATACTGTTATTGGTGATGAATTCATTCAACTAGACCCTAAGTATAATCAACTTCCCCACCTCATTATGCAAAAACCAATAATTGTTCATTTTGCCGGTCATAAACCATGGGTACATTCCTGTGAACATCCGCAAAAAAAAATCTATTTCAAATTCAAAAAAATCAGTCCGTGGAGATGGGTCAGCTTTTTTAACGGCAATTTTCAAAATGCCAAAAAATATTACCTCGAATTACTATTATCGGAATCCGCACTTGATCTATACATTAAAACCAGAACTTTATTTACAGGAATTCGGACAAAAATTGGCGTATTTCTCAAATCCAAGATAAGGCCCGAATTGCGAAGAATCGTTCTGACTGTTTATTCTGTCATTCAAATTGCAGAAACAATATTTTTGAGAGCTTTCACCAAAGAAACAGACGGTCTTGTCGTGATTCGAACTGATCATATCGGAGATTTCATCTTGTTCTTGCCGACATTTAGACTTTATAAAAGTGCCTACCCGGGCAAAACGATCACCTTGATTGCAAATCAAACCTGCCGCGAACTGATCGAGCGATTTCGCCATTCCAATATTTTCGATAAAATCATTTATTTGGACGAGAATAAATACAAGAGAAACATATATTATAGAATGGCATTCACTTACAGATTGGCCAAATTCTCCTACGAAACTCTGATCAATCCGATATATTCAAGGACTGAGGAAATAGATTTGATCGTTCGACTGGTTTCGAGCAGATCCAAGTCTGGCTTTGAATGCAACAAGTTAGATTCTATCTACACCAAACTTTGTCCGGCTCCAGATACAGTCAAATCAGAAGTTGAAATAAACACGATTTTCGCCAAATTCCTCGGCATAACACCGATCGGCGATCTGTTACCCTGTCTTGATATTGATCTGAATGACCAAAAAAGTGCAGATCGAATAATCGGCATAAGCAATATTCCCGATAAATATTGCATTCTTTTCCCTGGTGCCGCGCTTCGTTATAAAATCTGGCCTCTTCATAAATATGTCGCTGTCGCAAATTTTCTTGTATCAAAGGGAATTACACCGGTAATCTGCGGCTCGATAGACGAGCTTCCCATGGCCAGGGAAATCTCAAACGCTTGCACGGGATGCATTGTCATCAACGGTCAAACCGACATCTGGACACTGGCGGCCATTCTGAAACAGTCGAGGTTTTATGTTGGAAGCGACACGGGTATAATGCATCTGGCTGCTTCCGTAAAGACCCCGGTAATTTGCCTTATGGGCGGAGGATATTTTGGACGTTTTTTTCCTTATGGAGATCCGAAAACCAACAGGATGGTTTACGATTATCACATGAAATGCAAAAATGACGGCTGGGCCTGCGTCACTGATCAAAATAAACCGGCTCCGTGTATCGCAGGGATTATAGTCGAAAACGTAACCGCTGAGATAGATTCTCTACTCACAATTCTCGATAATAAACATGAATCCTAAATTTTCCATAATCACTTGTACGAAAGATAGCGAACAATATCTGGAGCAAAACATCAAAAGCGTCTCTGAACAAACATTTAACGACTTTGAACATATCCTTGTCGACGGCCAATCATCGGATAAAACAATTGAAATAATTTGCAAATATCAAAATCAATTTCCCGATAGAGTCATTTCGATTATCCGATCTCCAAAAGGCATAGCCGATGCTATGAACGAAGGTATAAAGAGGGCAAAAGGTGAATACATAATCTGCTTACATTCCGACGATTTATTCAATGATAAAAACGTATTGAAAGATACCGCAGAATTCTTAAAAAAACATCAACCTGATTGGACCTATGCCAAAGAAATGCTTATAGATTCTAATGGAAAAGAAATTAAGCTTTTCATAAATATGAATCTATTCAGATCTGGAAGTGAAAGATTTTTTAGCAAATATCTTCTTAAATATTTCAATTTCGTCAGACATCAGTCGGTCTTCATAAAAAAAGATGTTTTTAACCGCTTTGGTCCATTCGATGAAACGTTTAGGATCGCCATGGATTATGAATACTGGCTTCGAATCAAAAATAGGACTGATTGGATATTTTTTGATAGAATTGTCGACAATTTCAGGAAACACGACAAAGGAGCTTCATCTTCCCCTTTTACCAGAACAGATTCTCATCTAGAAGAAATGCAGGCCGGTAAAATGTACATGAATTGGTTTGAATTTTACGTATTGCGTTTTATTTTCAAAATTCTCGCCAAAGTGGCTGATGAAGCAAAAGAGCAGATCGAGCTTTATAAAGCTTTTCGCAAAGCTGTCATTGGTAGAAGACAACTATGAAAACAAAGAGACTACAAATTTCGACTATAGACTTAACAAGCCTAACTTTGGCATTTTGTCTCTCCTTTTTTCTCCGTTCATCCCCTCTTTCTCTCAAATATTTCGGCCCAATTAATTTCAGCACCACTTCTTATCTTATTTCCTTTGTAACCACTTCCCTCCTCCTCCTAATAATCTTCGGCACCTTCAAACTCTACCAGATCCGCCTCATCGAACTATCCGCCCGTATCTTCACGGTCCTCAAAGCTCTGGCAGTCTGGACATTCATTACCGCCACTTTGATCTATGTTCTCAAGTTTGATTTCTCCCGCGGTTTATTCTTCATGACGGTTGCCTTAACGACAGTATTCATCTGTCTGGCCCGCTTCTTCCTGTTCAAACATCGTCAGAAAAAGTCAAAAGGCGATAATATTGAAGCGATAATCATCGGGACTGGCGATAGAGCAAGCAGCATTGAAAGGCAGATCAAGGAAACATTGCCGAATTCAAATTGCAAAAAGTTGGACTTTTCAAATAATAAAACGTCTGATTATCTTGTTTCTCACGCCTCGGCCGACATTTTCATTGCCGACGAACTCCTATCGCGTGACAAAGTCCTTTCTATTCTAGTTGATGAAAGGTTCAGTCACCACAGTTTCCGAGTCGTCTTGGACGTTTTTCGGCTGGCTACAGGTGAGATACACCTCAATGACATTGATGAAATTCCTTCAATAGCCTCCAGGAATGAACCTCATTCGGCTTTTAAAATGACAAAAAAAGCGCTTGATTTGGTCGTTTCTATTACCGGTCTGATCATAACTTCACCGCTCTGGATTCTGATTGCAATCTTGATCAAGCTCGATTCCAAAGGTCCGGTTCTTATTAAACAATCCCGGGTCGGCTGGAATGGCCAGCCGTTTACGATTTTCAAATTTCGGACAATGCGTTGTGACGTGCCGCTTTATCAATTGGCGCCACACGATCAAACAGATTTTCGCATCACTAGAATCGGTAGATTCCTCCGCCGTTTCAGCCTCGACGAACTTCCACAATTATGGAACATCTTCAAAGGTGAAATGAGCCTAGTCGGTCCGCGCCCAGAAATGGAGTTTATTGTAAAAAATTACCAGCCTTGGCAGAATTTCCGCCTCAAAGCCAAACCTGGCCTGACCGGCCTTTGGCAAATCCTAGGGCGCAAAGACATTCCCCTCCATGAGAACCTCGAATACGATTTCTACTATGTCACCAATAGGAGCCTGCTTCTTGATTCGACAATAATTTTGAAGACAATACCGGCAGTATTATTTGGCAGAGGGGCGTATTGAAAGATTCACTTGTCTTCACTATCAACGAAAGGTTTAATGAATTTTTCGACCAGAATCTTAAAATAGACCTTGTACAACTCAAAAAACTTTCTTGTTGAGATTACCACCTGGTCCGGAGATAGTTTGTCGTAATCATGAGTAATTTGATTGCGAACTTTCGCTGATTCCGCTATTTTGTCCGCTAAATCCTGATCTATTATATTTAATGGCACTAATTCATAGAAGGAAGACTTCGATGAATCTGGAACAGTGCCGCCAAGTTGGTAAATCAGAATCGCGTTTATATCTACCGCTTCATCAACAACCAGCTGAAAAATCCTCTCGATTGAATAAAGCTTGTCTTTATTATCAAGTATTTGCTTGTTATCCAAAATCAAATATGACTGGAGCTCCGCCAAATAGCCCTGTAAGAGCAAAATTTTTCTATCAAGAGTCTTTTTTACATCTTCATTTATCATAGCTGTTCAGCCCATTCAACAAGCCTTTTTTGGCCAAGCTTGCGTAACCAAGCAGTATCCATCCAAACCCAAATAGCATAGAATTTCCATCGAAGAAACAATGCGGGCTCGCGTTCATACAGAAGCTTACCATCTACAACTATCGCTCTCATAAGAGTCGGCGATGCCCTACTCAGATCAACGGCAGTAACATCCGTCCTGCCGAAGGCATTGTCGAGATCAGTCATCACCCTTACTATATCAAATTTGCCCTTGCTGATAACCCCGACATCAACATCACTCTTTGGATGAGTCCTGCCGGTAGCTTGCGAACCGAAAAGAACGACGAAATCGAGTCCGTGTTTTATGGCCACTTCCGCGATTTTGGGTTTTACAGCTTCGATATCCATGCCACAACTATAACACACTTTTAAGACAAAATCTTTTACCTGCTCTTTTCGATTTTATCATTGAAATCGTTGAGTTTTATCAGATTTTCATCAATTGTCCCTGAATTGGGATCACTCTTGAACCATAGGGCCTTTTCATACTTGGCATAAATCGGCAGTACCTCATTTATCACATACAAAGCCTCATCATATTTGCCATTTTTTACATCCAATTCAACCAGCCTGACTTGAGCGTTGAGATCGCTAGCCGGAAAATATTTGATGGCATTCAATAAGTTTTCCCTGTAATTGGTCGCGTCGCCAGCCGCTTCATATACAACAGCCTTGGCCAGATAATATGACCCGCTTTGAGGGAAAATGTTGATCGCTTTGTTGATGCAATTCAAGGCCGCCACATAATTCTTGGTCAAGAAATAAACCCGCCAAAGGTCATACCAAGTCGTCGGATCATGAGAATTGATCGAGGCAGATTCAAAATAACTATTGATGGCATTATCAGCATCCCGATTGGTCAATAGATAAATATCGCCTTTGGCCCGAGCCATATCGGATCTAAGAAGCTGAATTGAGATGATTGATGCGCCGATGATTAAAATAACTAATATGTAAACAAGCCATTTTGGCAAATAGGAAACCGACGCACTATTATCTTTCTCATTGTTGTAATCGGTTACGCCTCTAACTTTCTCATTTTTATAATCGGTGGCGCGATCATTCAATAAGAATCCATATAATAAACCGGCAAAGACAAAGAATATCAACAGTAAATTGTTCACGCCCCAATCAAAGTCCGTCAGTCCATGAATAGTACCAGCGATTAAGGCGGCGTAAATGCTTACAGCCAACCAAGAGAATCTCCGGCGCCTGATAATTAGACCGCGCATTTGCCAGAACAAAGACGCTATAAATATCACAAATATCGTCGTAACAATTAACCCCTGCTCAACCAACATCTTGAGTAGCCAGTTGTGTGGATCAGCAAATGAACCGTAGTTCGGATCAGTCTTGTATATTCTGAGAGCACTGCCGTAATTCCCCACCCCAAAGCCCGTAAAAGGCTTCTGCAAGAATGTATGCCAGGCATCGTTGAAATAGTGCAGCCTGGCGGTAAAAGCATTGGTTTCCGCGTCTTGCATGGAAAATACGGCAGCATCGGATAGTTGAGCAGGTTTGGTGTTGAGTTTGGCGAGGAACCAAATTCCAACCGTTATTAAAAGAGTTAAAATCAGCAGGATTAGAATTCCCCGCCATTGTCCAAAAAATCCCCCACTCCTCCCTATCAGTCGGGGCAACCCAGTGGACCTGAGCAAAGCGAAGGAACGGGGGATTTTTGAAAAAACCATTGCACTCACGATCACCCCCGCCACAATCGACACCCAAGTCCCCCTGGAATAAGTCAGTATCAAACTGGAAAATATTATTGAACCGGACAAGAGCCATAAATACTTTTGCCATTTTGTTTCTTCTGAAAAGATTAAATAGACGCTCAAAAAGAACGGGATTATCAGGAATCCCCCGTAAACATTGTGAGTACCAATAAAACTGTTCAACCTGGTATACGAGGTCAGACCTAGTAAAATGAAATTGTAAATCGAAGCAATTCCGAAACCGGCGGTTAATATGACAAATACTTTTGAGATGTTTGCAATAAATTTATCTTCTTTAGCCAAACATTGGCAGAATAGGAATACGCCCAAATACCCCAGCCACCAAATGATTACAGGAACTGAACGGACGAAAACTTGGGAAAACGGCAGAAATATTAGTAAGAAGACGAAGAATGCAATAAAGGCTATATTCGGGATTGTACGCTGAATACGTCGATCAAAGCGACTAGCCACAAAGAGGAGAAGTGTTGTAATAAAAACAACATAAATTGCAAGCGAATGAAAAGTGCCACTTAAAAGAAATGGTACTAGAAGCAACAGAAGAGTGGCGATAAATGTCATTGATTTGATCGGTTAAATTTGTATTCTTTGAATACTATCATTAAATTATTCATAAAGCTTATACAAAACAACCTCTCAAACGAGAGGTTGTTTTGCGAACAAAATCAAGCGAGATTTAGTTTCCGGCTGTCGGACAAGAAGAAGCGTTGTGAGCAATTGCAGACTGATTTGTTCCACCAGTAGAGTCAATACAGAAATACTTTGTTTGACCCGTACTTGGCAAAGCCCCATAAATAGCATAGGTCTTTACAGGTGCCGCATCGGTTACTGCAAACAACATACCACCATTATTACTTGCATCAGTTAACAGTGCGCTAATAACATTCCAAGCCAGAGTTGTACAAGGAGCTGTACCAGAAGTGCAAAGCCCATTACCATTTGCCCAAGTCGTTGGCGTAACGTTTGCCGCAAGTGCCTGAGCATAGTCTGTGCCACTATAAGATGATTCTGCCTGAGTTCTAAGCTGTTGAACACTTGAAATAATCCTAGAATCCTTGCCCTTGTTCCTAGCCGAATTCAAGCTCACGAGAACGACGGAGGCCAAGATGCCGATGATGGCGATGACGACGAGGAGCTCGATGAGGGTGAAACCTTTTGTATACCTTCTCATAGTATATTTATAATTAAGTTACTAATCTATTAATAACGAACCTTTGATGAGGTTGTTGGGATAATTGTATCATTTTCCTGGGAAATATAGGCGCAACACAGGCTGTGGATAACGGGAGGATAGAGGTAAGAGGTAAGAGATAAGATAAATCGCATTAAATCTTAACTCTTACCTCTTACTTCTTAACTCTTGGCTCTCCTACTGCGCCCCTGCAATATTATAAATAGGTACGAGCACTGAAGCTAGAAGGACGGCCACGCCGCCGCCCAGGAGGACGATCATGGCTGGTTCGATGAGAGAAACGAGCGAATCGACGGCCGTGGTCACTTCACGGGTATAGAAGCCGGCCAAGGTCTTCAAGATCTGACCGACCTCGCCGGTTTCTTCACCGACTTTGGTCATTTGGACCAAAATGCCGGGAATCTCGTGAGGATTGTTGGAAAGGGATTCTGACAAGGTCTTGCCGCCTTTGACCGACTCGACGGCGTTCATCATAATCTGCGAATAGATCTTGTTGTTGATGATATTGGCTGTCAGCTCCAAGGCACGAATGATCGGGATGCCGGAGGAAAGCATCGTGTTCATATTATCGGCAAAGCGGGACAGGTAGAGTTTGCGGTAAAGAGTGCTGATGTACGGGATATTCATCTTGAAATGGTCAAAAGCATAGCTTCCGGAAGGAGTGCGAATATAGCGGATCAGGAAGAACACCACCACGACCAAAATGCCGAAAATGAAGAACCCATAACTGACCAGGAAGTTGCTGATGCCCATGATGATGACCGTGTAAAATGGCAAAGCCACGTTGGACTCGGTCAAGATGCCGCTGATCTTCGGGATAACCACCGTAAACATCAGGATCATGACAGTCAGGAATGTGACGACGACGAAGGCCGGATAGATGAGGGCGCCGCGGACCTTGGAATTGAGTTCGTAGGAGCGATCGAGATATTGGGCCAGATATTCAAAGACTTCGTTCAACTTGCCCGACTCTTCGCCGGCCTTGACCATGCTGACGTAGAACTCATTGAAGATCTTGGGATGCTTGGCTAGAGCCGCCGAAATGGAAGCGCCGCTTTGGAGATCGTCGGCCACATTGCCTAGCTGGACACGCAGGACATTGTTTTCCGTCTCCCCCGCCAGAAGGCGGAAGACTCTCAAGGCCGAAACCTGGGCCTCGAAAAGGGTGGAGAGTTGGCGGGAAAGGATGACGATATCCTTGTTGCTGACCCTGTCAAGCATAGAGATCTTCTTTGACAGAAAGGATGACTGGGTTTCCGCGCCCTTGATACCGGCCAAGACCAAGCCCCTTCTCTGCAAGGAAGAAATAGCAACATCGACGTTGATGGCGTCTATCGAGCCTGATTTCTTGGCTCCTGTTTCATCGATGGCTTCGTAGTTGAAGAGCATGGTGGTTATTATAACTTATTTTTATCCTACCAGCGAAGGTGTCAAGTGTATTACTAAAAATCCCCCGCCCCTCGCTTCGCTTCGGGGCACCCCCTTTTCCAAAGGGGGATCTTCCAACGTACAGCTAATGTAATACATGTCGCTATTATTTAATTAATCTTCGGGTTTAAAATCAAACACAAAGAGTGATTAGAGTCAGTGCGAGTTAAATTAAGAAAGTGGTTTGATGGAGAATCCCCCTTTGGAAAAGGGGGTGCCCCGTAGGGGCGGGGGATTTTTTTATTTGAATAACATTCAACTCCTACAGCATCCTCTCCAGATTCTTCGGATTCAAGGAATTCTGATAGGCGCTTTCGACCGAGATCTCCCCCGCCCGGACCAACTCCGCCAAGGAACGGTTCATGTCGATCATGCCTTCCTGGGAACTGGTTTCAATGACCGTATTGAGTTCATGAGTCCGGCGTTCGCGGATAAGGTTGGAAATGGCGGTATTGTTGATGAGAAGCTCATAAGCCGGGATGAGACCGCCGGAAATGCGCGGGATCAGGCGCTGGGAGAAGATTCCGGAGAGCGAACCGGCCAACTGGACACGGATCTGATCCTGCTGATTTGGCGGGAAAGAGTCGATGATACGGTCGACGGTCTGGGCGGCATTGTTGGTGTGTAGCGTAGAGAGAATAAGGTGACCGGTTTCGGCGGCGGTCACGGCCGTGCCGATGGTGATGATGTCGCGCATTTCACCGACCATACAGACATCGATGTCCTGGCGGAACATGGCCGTCAGGGCGTTGCTGAAATCAGGCGTGTCGATCCGGACCTCACGCTGGTCGATGACCGACTTTTTGGAAGTGAAGAGGAATTCGATCGGGTCTTCGATAGTCAGGATATGCTCCGACCTGGTCTGGTTGATGATCTCCACCATGGTCGCCAAAGTCGTGGTCTTGCCCTGGCCGATCGGGCCGACGGCCAGGAAGAAGCCTTGCCGCTTCCGGGTGAAAGTCTCGAGGATCGGCGGAAGGTTGAGCTCGGCCAAAGTCTTAATGTTCTTCGGAATGAGGCGCAAGGCAATGGAAGGCACGCCCTGATGGAAGAAAACGTTGCCGCGGAAGCGGGCATTGGTCAGGCTATAGGAAAAGTCTACGCTTTTTTCCTTTTCCAGCAATTCCTTGTTGGCCGGAGAAAGAAGGGCGTTCAGGAAGCCTTTCATGTCAGCTTCGGTCAGGACCGGCTTTTTGAGAAGCGGAATGAGGTTGGATGAGACGCGGATGATCGGATTGCGTCCGAAGGAAAGGTGGAGATCCGAAGCGCCTTCCTTCAGGATGTGATTTACGAGGTCCTCGAGTTCGTTTTTGTATTCCATGATAGTAGAGTTAAGAGGTAGGAGTTAAGAGATTAGATACCTGCTAATAATTTTTTTGATTTATATAATAGTATTTGTTAAATGCGATTAAATCTTAGCTCTTACCTCTTATCTCTCTGTTATTTAACTCTTCTTGCTCGAGCATATCTTCTCCACCTCCTTCAGGACTTCCGAAGGGATCGTCGTCGCTTTGACTATGTATCCGTCGACGTTCATCTTCCTAGCGCGGGCGACGTCATCAGGAGAACCTTGGTTGGTGAGCATGATGATAACCGCCTGAGGGACCAATTTCTCCGTCCGAACGGCCGTCACCATTTCGAGGCCGTCCATGGTCGGCATGACGATGTCGGCCATGATAATGTCCGGAACGTAGCCGTCACGAAGCATTTTCAACCCGACCGTGGTCGAATCGGCGGTCTTGACTTCATAGCCGGCCTTGCCAAATTTGAGGCTGTACATGTCGAGAAGGAATGTGTCGTCATCGATGAGGAGAATCTTCTTTTGGTTGGGTTGGTCGGCCATGGGATTGTTATGTATCGGATACTATTATACAGCGTAAACGCCTGGCGTGTCATCCCCAGTGGAAGAATAGAGTTAAGAGGTAGGAGATAAGAGTTTAGATTTAATCGCAGTGTGTTTATCTTACCTCTTATCTCTTAACTCTTACCTCTATAGCTTATTCACCTCCTCGAACGGTATCTTCTTCTCAAAAGCCTTGACGATAGCGCTCTCGCGCAAGGAAAGCATGCCTTTGGTCCTGGCAATCCCCAGAATCTCGCTTTCGACCGGATTGGTAAGAATGGCGTTTTCGATCTCCTTGTCCATCAGGAACATCTCGAAGACGGCCATGCGTCCGCGAGTGCCCTTCGGACAATCGGGTGTCTGTTTGATCTTGTAGACAGTATCGGAAAACGGTATCTCTTTCCGAAACTCAGACGGCAGATCGGTGAAATTCCTGTCGATAAGGGCCTTGATACTGCCGTCAACCTTGACCGGTTCGCCGCCGCCCGGACAGAGCAGGCCGACCAGACGCTGGGCGACAGCCAGGATCAGTGTCGGGGCGATGAGATAGGGGTCGACTCCCATATCAATGAGACGCGGAATGACACCGGCGGCGTTGTTGGTGTGCAAAGTGGAAAAAACCAGGTGACCGGTCAGGGCGGCCTGGACGGCCAGCTGGGCCGTCTCCTTGTCGCGGATCTCACCGACCATGATGATATCCGGGTCTTGGCGGAGCGTCGTACGCAGACCGGAACTAAAATCGTAGCCGATCTCCGGCCGGACCTGCGACTGGCTGACGCCTTCGATCTGGTATTCGACCGGGTCCTCCAAGGAAAGGACGTTATAGCTTTCGCGATCGACTTCATTCAAGAACGAGTAGAGTGTCGTGGATTTACCGGAACCGGTCGGTCCGGTGATGAGAATGAGTCCGTAAGGAGCGTTCAAGGCTTTCTTGACCATGTCCAGATTGCGGTCGGACATTCCCAGATCGACCAGGGTCCGGACGCCTTTGGCCTGGTCCAAGATACGCATCTCAACCTTTTCCCCATAATAGGCCGGAAAAGTCGAGACGCGGAAATCGATGCGGCGGCCGTCGATGCGAGCCGAAAAGCGCCCATCCTGCGGCTTACGCTTCTCATCCAAACGCATATTGGAAAGGACTTTGATGCGCGAAACGACCGCCGAGTGGACTTGAGGCGGCAAGACCAGGCTGGTGTTCAAAATGCCGTCGACGCGGAACCTGACGCGGACCTTGTCGCGCATATGCTCGATATGGACGTCGGACGCTTCCCCTTCAACGGCATAGCGGACTATCGTCGCCACTATCTTCACGACCGGGGCGTCCTCGACGATCATGGCTTCGCCCTCATCCTTGCCGCCGGGAGTCTTGGCGGCGGCGTTTCCCGGACCAGGCTTCTTGGCGACCGTCGTCGTCTCGATGGAAAGCTCTGTTTCTAGTTCTGACAAAGCCCGGGTGACTTCGCCAGTCAGGCCTTTGTACATTTCGATGACCTTGTTGAAATCCTCGACGGTGATCAGAAAGACGTTATAGGGGATGTTCTTTTTGGTCGCCAGGAAACTCAAGGCGTCCCGCGCCTCCATGTTGTCCGGATCGACGATGCCGACCTCGAGAGTGTCTTCAACAAGGCCGATCGGCGCAAAGCGATAGTGTAGGGCCGATTCTTCCGGAATATATTCCAAAATCTCGAAAGGGACGGTAATGCCCTCGAGCGAACGGACCGGAATGTTGAGGAATTCCCCGCGGGCGGCGACAATATCGTCCGGCTTGACCCCGTGGGCGATCAGGGCGTCGTCCAAAACGGCCCCGGCGGCCGTCTGTTTGCGGACCTCGCCAAGATCAGCCTTGGAGATCAGCTTTTTTGAAAGAAGGATGTCTAGGACTGACATTTTTTGTATGGCCGAGCCGAATTAATGCTTGACGCTAGAGGTCTGGGCCGAAGGATTGGTGACGCCGGGTATCGGGGCAAAAGGATTGGGCCGACCGACCGGCAAGGTCGGCACTTCAACGGAATAATCCTTGAGCGTCATATAGGCCGTGTCGCTAAAGAGCGTGGAGTCGATCTTGAGAGATTTTATTTCATTGAGAAGGCTGAAGACTTTCACTCCCACCACCTGGTTGTCAGCGTTGGTCTGGTCCAAGGTCGCCGTGCCGGTCGAAGTCGTGTTTCCTTGCCAATAGAAATATGCTACCAAAGCGACGACGACAATGCCGCCGATGATGTAATATTGTTTATTGGAGGATTTGGGATTATTCATGTGTCTATTGGCTCTTTAACCAGTAAGTCGTCAGCTCGACGCTCCAATCGTATATCCCGTCGTCATTGACCGTTACGGACAAATGCGTGACGTCCATAATGCGCAGGCTTGATTCCAGGTCCTGAAGAAGGCTGATGAACTGCTGATACGGGGCGCTCACTCCGAAGGTCACGGTAACCTTCTGGATAGTCGGCACCGGCACCGAATAGCCCGCTGCTGTGGCATTCGTAGAAGGAGCGGCGGCGCTTGCGTCCCTCGATGCGGGAGCGGCCGGAGCACCCGGACCGTTCGTCGCCGATTGGCTTGCGGCCTTGATGCCGGTCAAAGAAAGTCCGTGTTGGGTCGCTATATTGCTCAAGTCTATGACCAAGCGGATATTGTCCATGCCTTGCGGCAACATCCTTTCCAGGCGATTGCGGTTGACCTCGGAGATGTTGGTATAGTCATTGAGGACCTTGTCGCGGACCGTTATGAGCTCCTGAGCGCTGGCAATGGCCGCTTGATATTGGTTGTTGACCGACCGGACGGCATTGGCTTCGGCCAGCATGCCGCTCGTCACCGTGAAATAGATGCCGATGGCCAAGATTATGAGGATTGTCGCGCTGACGTTTCTGTTCATGTTAATTTGTCGACGGAGCGGTGCCTGAGGAGCCAGCCGCCGGACTGATCTCCTGCTTGTACAATAAACTGTCTTGGTCGACTGACGCGCTCAAACCGAAGGACACAACGCCCTTGGCGTCGATCAACGGGTCGGACAAAGCCGGATCCTTGACAATGTTGGACAGGCCATATTGGGAAAGCTTCCCTAAAACATCCGACTGGAAAGCGACGGTAGCCAGGTTCGACCCGTAGCCCTTCATCGTCAGATCCAAACCGCTACCCTTTGCCGCGCCTTTGAGCTCCATGGACAGGAAGCGGACGTTGATGACCGTGATCGGCTGAAGGACTTTGGCGAAAACCTGAGAAATCGCCACGTGGTTCCTGAGGATCTGTCGGGCCTGATCGATCTGAGTATTGGCTTTTTTGAGCTGTTCGATGAGCTCGAGCTTGAACTGGCTCTCATTCTTGGCCAACTCGGTCTTGTAGTCTTCTTGGGCCTTCACCAGATATTGTTTCCAGAGATAAACTCCGCCGACCGAGCCCAGAGAAACGACGAAAAGCAAAATGGCCAGACTCATGAAGATGCTCGTGCCGTGATGGACGACTTTCGGCGCGGGGGCGCCGCCGATCCCGCCTATGGCCGGATATGCCTGCTTTTTCGGTATAAATGAAGTTTGGAATTTTGGTTCCATAAGGATTCAAGTTAAGTATAGCAGTTATGTGGAAATCAAGGGATGTGTATAACGGTTCTCTACTCGATTTCGGAGAGCCTTCGCAAAGCCGCTCCGATGGCCACGGTGAATTCCGGACCGATATGGGAAAATTCGTCGGCCAGAATGGCCGGGGCTTCAAGCCGGGTGAAAGGATCGGCGTATTTGATCTCCGTCTGGAAACTGATCTTGGCCAGATCGGTAAAACCCTTGAGTTGGACTCCGCCGCCTGTCAGGATGATCCGGCTGACATTCTTGGCATATTTCTTCTGGTAGGCCAAGAGCGCGCTATTGGCTTCATAGAATATATAGTCCAGATTGACCGTGATGATCTCCGTCAACTCCTTGTATTCCGGTCCGCCCTTGAGGCCGTAGTTGCGCTTCATGCTTTCGGCCTCGGCCACGGTGATCGACAAAGCCTTGGACAGGGCCAAGGTAATGTCTTGACTGCCTTTGCTCACGATATGCGACGAGCGGAGCGCGCCATGCTCGATGATGTAAAGTTTGGTCGAACGCGAGCCCATGTCGAAGATCATCGAAGTGCCGACGCCCTGATCGGTCAAGGCCCGGATCGAACTGAAGATCTCGATCTCGTAAAAACCGGGCTGAAGTCCGCCCGACATCATGACCGACTGGTACTGGTTGATGAAGTCATTGTGAATGGCCACTACCAGAACGTCGCGGCCGAGCTTTTCGGCTTTGGCTTTTTCGTCTTCGG
>Ga0209083_1001508_pt1 | contig 26251 bp, 26 predicted proteins | sample AM7aDNAmetaG_FD_184132 | JGI IMG/M metagenome (GOLD analysis project Ga0209083, IMG submission 184132) | Freshwater microbial communities from Finland to study Microbial Dark Matter (Phase II) - AM7a DNA metaG (SPAdes) (version 3) | ecosystem: Environmental > Aquatic > Freshwater > Lake ...
TGATGCCGGAGCCGCTGTAGCCGCTGATGCCCGAGCCGCTGTAGCCGCTGATGCCAGAGCCGCTGTAACCGCTGATGCCCGAGCCGCTGTAACCGCTGACGCCCGAGCCGCTGTAACCGCTGACGCCCGAGTATCCACTGTATCCGCTGATGCCGGAGCCGCTGTAGCCGCTGATGCCGGAGCCGCTGTAGCCGCTGATGCCGGAGCCGCTGTAGCCGCTGATGCCAGAATACCCGCTATAACCGCTGATGCCCGAGCCGCTGTAACCGCTTATGCCGGAGCCGCTGTAGCCGCTGATGCCGGAGCCGCTGTAGCCTGAGTCACCACTAATTCCGTCTTGACCTGAAAATCCAGAATAGCCTGATTGACCATCTTGACCAGAATAGCCACTAAAACCGCTTGTGCCGATTCCTGAGTAGCCAGAATAACCGCTTGCGCCATCTTGACCAGAAAATCCTGATATTCCAGACCAGCCGCTAATTCCTGAAAAGCCAGACTGTCCATCAATACCGCTATAGCCAGAAGTTCCACTTTCTCCAGAGTACCCAGAGATGCCGCTAAATCCTGAAAGCCCATCTTGACCTGAGTAACCGCTAAATCCAGACAATCCATCTTGTCCAGACCAACCAGAGAATCCTGAATAGCCACTATCACCTTGGATAGATTCGCCTGAATAGCCTGAATAGCCTGAGAAGCCGCTATAACCACTTATACCGCTTCCGCTGTAACCTGAAAACCCTGAGATACCGCTATTCCCAGAATAGCCGCTAATGCCGCTATAACCTGAAATTCCTGAATCACCAGAATATCCAGATATTCCTGAATCTCCACTAAACCCTGAAATACCGCTAAACCCTGATTGACCATCAATTCCAGAAAATCCAGACCAACCGCTTATACCGCTAAAACCTGACCAGCCAGATACACCGCTACCAGAAAACCCTGATATACCGCTATCGCCTGAATACCCTGAAATTCCAGAGAAACCGCTTATGCCGCTATCGCCACTATATCCAGAGATACCAGAAAATCCACTAAATCCTGAATAACCAGAATCGCCTTGTGGGCCAACTATAGGGCCAGCATTAAACCAAATAGAGCCATCCCATACATAAAGATCACCATCGGATAAAACAATGTAGGCATCATTTAAATTGCCTGTAGGGGGAAGATCGGCTGGAGTAGCAACTGATCCAACAATATTAATTGATGTACCTTGCTGACCGCTTATGCCTGAAAAACCGCTGTAACCGCTTATGCCGGAGCCGCTGTAACCGCTGATGCCGGAGCCGCTGTAACCGCTGATGCCGGAGCCGCTGTAACCGCTGATGCCGGAGCCGCTGTAACCGCTGATGCCGGAGCCGCTGTAACCGCTTTTGCCCGAGTATCCACTGTATCCGCTGATGCCAGAATACCCGCTGTAACCGCTTTTGCCCGAGTATCCACTGTATCCGCTTTTGCCCGAGTATCCACTGTAACCGCTTATGCCGGAGCCGCTATAGCCGCTAAATCCGCTATAACCAGATATGCCCGAACCACTATAACCTGATATGCCTGAATAACCTGAAATGCCTGACCAGCCAGAATATCCGCTATAGCCGATTTGCCCATCCATACCGGAATAGCCGGAATAGCCGGAATATCCTGATACAGCAATTCCTGAATAGCCTGATATGCCGCTATAGCCGCTATAGCCTGATATGCCTTGCCCTGCCAGTTTGGTAAAATTAATAGGCGTGAAATTGATAAAGCCCGTTTCAGGAACGATGGCAACCCACCCTGAATTGGCATTCACGTTGCCATTGATAATGAAAGTGAAAGCACCGGGCACTTCAGCCCATATGTCCATATCCAGTGAGCGCGCCCATGCGCCCGCTGCCGCTACATAAATTCCGTTGTAATTGGCGTTGTTTTGATTTTTAACCAGCACCCGGTCATTGGCTAATGTCGTATAACCATCAATCGTTTGAAGCCCGGACAAGGTGATATTGCCGTCAGCAGGAGAAGTGGCGCACTGACATTCGGCTTTAGGCGTAAAACCGATGATAAGATTATCGACGTAATTTTTATTGACAAGATCAGTGGGGTTTACAGGTATGGTATCTACTTGCCCAGTAGTGGTGTGCATATTGTTGAAATATGCAGAGAGCAACCCTGACAATAGCTGCGGCACCTGAATGAAAGCGTTAGCTGTGCCTGCTGTCATTAAATTGGTTACAAAATCACCACGATTCCATGCCTGAGCCGGAGTTCCTTCCTGCCCGCGCATAACAGTGAGCGCATCGCCCGCTATATGGGTGCAATATACAATTTCAACAATCAGGCTATTGGTGGATTTGACAAGGGTTAATACTACAGCTTGCCCCGCGCTAGGGGCAGGAAAAAGAGCACCAGTACCACTCGCCACATAAATAATTGTATCTGTATTGGCGACAGGAAGCGCTAAAGTAGTCTGCGCCTGATTCTGAAAAAGAAGCAACGACATTACAGAATGGCGTAAGTATCGTTAATGGCCCCAGTGAACTTCAGAGCTTTCACAGGGAACGTCAGCACAAAGTAAATTTGCCCAGTCATTGAACCAGTAGGAGTTACAGCCGGATAGAAGTTCGTGCCATCCAGTGAAAACTGTATGGTCGGGCTAGTGGTGGATGTGAACAACACCGTAGCGGGGGCTAATACAGTGGGGACTGTAACTACCGCAGTAGCAGCAGCAAGAGTTCCTGTGATGGGGCTACCGTAATTATATGTCATAGCAGTTCCTTAATTAAATTAATAGCAAATTGAGGCGTTAGTAAGCGTACAGTTGACAGACGTTACAACCCATGTAGCCCCATTAGGTATAAAACCTAGAACCCGCAATGTGCAGCCACTTAAGCTACTTGCGAAATAATCTATGAGTATGCCATTACAAGTTAGGCTTACTGTGCCATTACTGCCATTGGTATACAGAAAAGAAACTTGAATACCGTAATTATAATTATTAGTACCAGAAGTAGGCGCCCCTGTATGCCATGATCCACCGCTAACGGAATTAAAAGGTACATACGTAACTATTTCCAGCTCTACAAAAGCTGTTGTAGCCATTGTGGTATCATTGGTTCCAAAGGGTTTTGTAACCCCTGTAGTCGTGCCGGATATAGAACCGGAGCCAACTAAATTAGTGGCGTTGGTCGCCGCGCCTACAGTCATTGAAGCTTGACTCAGCCAAGAAGGTGCGCCAGAACCATTTGACTGAAGAACCTGCCCGGCAGTGCCCAATGCGCTAAATGCAAAAGCGATTCCTGTTCCATAAGCAACGCCGCCTTGGGTGGGGGCAGAAGATGAAGCTGTTCCACCATTTGCATATCCCAATACACCAGAAGGAAAACCTGTTGACCCTAAATTGACATTGGTGCATAAAGATAGAACGCCTGATACTGGCGTTCCTAAAATGGGTGCTATGAGTGTTGCGCCATTATTCAGAACCACGGAACCTGTGCCCGTGGTAGCTAATGAAGTGCCCCACGGCCCGCCTGTTCCGTTGGATACCGCCACGCCCGCACCGGGATATGCGGTTATACCTAAATTGGCAATGGTGATAGTGCCCGCCCCATTGGTGACGCTGATACCCGTACCGGCAGTTATGGTAGTTACGGTGTAATTAGTTCCATTGCCAACAGGTATAGCACCATTAACAGGGATAGTAACTGCACCTGTACCACCGTTGGCGGGAACTAATGTGCCAGCAAGGGTGATGGGGCCGGTGGTGGCGATATTAGGCGTTAAGCCCGTAGTACCTGCTGAAAACGATGTAACGGGAGAACTGGCTACGGGGATAACCGGATTCAGGAACAGCCATTGACCACCGCCTGATGTGCTATATACCATTTGGCAAATATAGCCCGCACCTGAAATATCCCCCGCATTGAGCGCTGCATTAGCCCATTTCTTGATTGTTTTAGCTCCTGTCGCTGTTGAGCCAAGTGTGAGATTTAATGTAGGCGTAGTCGTGGCATTGGCATATGCCGCTTTGAAGGATACTTGCAAACCGTCTGTCAATGCCACCAGCGATGAAGGGATGGTAACTGCAAGGGTATCCGCGCCGCCTGTAGCCACTGCATAGGTATAGTATTGCTGTTGTAGCTGACTGGCTGAAAAAGTCGGCGGATAAATGGTGGCGGGATTATTCATCACAAATGAACCGGACGAACCAAAGGCCGTTGCAAAAACCAGTTCCATCGGATAGCCCGCAATGGGTATATCCCCGGCTATCAACGCCAGATTATTACCCTTAATGATGGGATAGGATAGCGGCGCATTTGAACCTAGCGTTATGGTCAGTGTAGCTGCACCTGTGTTCACATATGCAGAATTAAGGATAAGCGTGAATCCATTAGGCAATTGCGTGAGCGTGGAGGGTACTGTAGTAGTTAAAGCATTGGCGGTGCCTGCCGCTGTCGAATAAGTCCATAGCCCATCTTGAAGCTGATCAGGCTGAACGAATAATCCTTGCGTACCCGCTGTGGGGAAACAGCTTGCTGCGGTGCCTGCGATCCATGTAGTAGGTGAAGTGCCTTCTGCGCCGCGTACAGCGATAGTCAGTGTATCCCCAGAACGAGCCGTAACCCATACAACTTCATTCGCGCCGGAAGTAGGATTTGTAAGTGTCAGAATAAAATACTGCCCAAAAGCGGGGCTTGGGAATAGGGAGCCTGTACCGGCTGCAAGAGTACAAGTAGTGGGGGTGGTTACTGTGATCGGATTTAATAGTGTTGTCGCTGCATTATTGGCAAATATTAAAATCATAGTGGCACCTAATAAGTTACAGCCCAGTTATACTGAAATGGCAACTGCACAACTTGCGAGCTTACAAAAGATTGCAAGGTGGCTGCCAGTGAGGTATCCATAGCCCCCGCTAATATCTGAATTGTTGCATTATACGAAGAAGGCGTCGGAAAAAGTATGCTTACTTGGTAAGCATTAACCCCATCTATATCGGTCTGATATGGGTCAGTTCCATTTATTCCAGACAAAAAGCGCACTGTTCTTCTTTTCAGCCAATTGATGTTAAATTGGTATCCGTCGCCTTTATAAAAATTCCAAGTTATTACCCGTTTATATATGTCGTCAGAGGCTAGTTCCACCACATTTGTTATAAACCCTTCCGTTGTCACTACGCCGGGATTAGCCGCTAAAGCATAAGTAAAGGAATGAGGCCCGGTAGAAGTGAATACAAAATTGCCATTATACCCGCTCGGTTCCACACCTTGAATATTCCCTGAAGATAAACCCGTTAAATTATAGATTGAAGCAACGGTTACAGTTACAACGCCTGAACTCCAAGTCATTGAAACTATTGGTATTTGTGTACTTGTAACAATTCCTTCGTTATAGGGAATCGTATCATAGATAGAAGTGTCATACACGCCTTTGCTAAGACTTGATGTCCCCGTAGTAATGTAAGGGCGCGGGATTCCATAAAGACTATTGCCCACCCAATCCAGTAACACGCCGGTAATTGCCGATGAAGTATAAATTGGCAACTTGAGGCTATTAACCGCGTCTAAATAGCCTTGAGAGGTACTATTATAAGCCGTGAAAAACGCTTGTAAGTCGGGGTCTGAGCCATACTGTTGATAAAGATAGCTTGGCAGCGTAGTGGTTATCATGCCTGTGTAACCGTTATATTAGATGAATTGGTTACAAAATAGGATTGTGGATCGCCATAATATAACCCCGTAGTTACGGCAGGAGCCACGGTCACACCATTAATGACTACCGTGAAATTGATTTCAGATATGAACTGAATAGGCACTAATGTGGCTATGGATTGCTGGAATATGGCCTGCATTTCATACTGGTTAATCGGCTGCCCAACCGTTATCCCGTTAATATAGTTGGATATTGCAACACTGGCGGCTGTAGCTACTGAAATGGGCGATACATAATTGGTCGCAATCGTATTCCACAGAATTGTTATATTTACTAATTGCGAAAGCGGATTGATAAACGACACATTATAAGTGTTGGGGTAGTTATTAATGGATACCGTAACATTCCGCAGATTAGGCGTCACTATGCCATTACCCGTATAAGCCGCAAGGCTGGTGCTATCAAAAGGCGTATAGCCCAATACTGTAACCGCGCCGGGATTGGTTGCCAATGGATAACTGAATGAATTGGCGGATATGTAAGTGAAAGTCACGCCTGACACATTGTATCCCGATGGCGTTACACCATAGATAGACCCTGTAACTGTTCCACTTGTCAGCCCCATAGGTGTAGCCGTAACCACTGTTACGACACTTGCCGCCCAAGTGAGCGATACAATTTCCACATTAAGGCTAAAACTATTAATGCTGTTCACTACAGCCACATAAGGAACTTCTGTGGATACCACGCCTTTAATGGTTACAGCGCCGGGATTAGAAGCCAAAGGATAAGTGAAAGTGCTGGTGCCCGTTGAAGTAATGGTAAAGGTGCCATTATATCCATTAGGTGTAACACCTGCGATTAAACCTAAAATTTTTGCGCCTGATGCAACGCCATGCGGCGTAGCAGTAGTTACGGTAACAACGCTTGACGCCCAAGTCATCGTACTTATGACAATGCCCGCTGTGCTGTTAATGCTGGTCAACCCCGTAGCCCCGCTAATATAAATCACTTGCCCTGTTGTAAAGCCATGTGTCAAATTGGTGGTTACAACAGCGGGATAGGCATTGGTGAGTGTGGAAGCTGAAAGAGTGGAGCCTATGACATTGGATATGTCAAACAAGCTAGTAAATATGGCATTAGCGATCTGATAAGGATCGCCGCCTCCGCCGCACATGACTTGCCAGTTAGTGCCGGATTGGGAGATAGCCACAAGATTATCCTGCACTCCCGACACATTCTGAAGCTGTGTTTTCAAGAATGACGGCATTCCTTGAGCTACGGCTTGGCCTGCTTGGATGACTTGAGCCTGATAGCTTTGTATTGTCTGTGCTGTGGCCCCTGCTGTGCCCGGTGTGAGGTTAGAACAGGAGAGGTTAATGCCGCCCGGTACAGAGGTAATAATCGTCGTTACGGTGCCTTCTGGTACTGCCCAAGAACCGGCTTTTGTGGCGAGGCAGAATAATGCCGAACTTTGACCGCCCGAGCCTATAATACCGCCGTCCTGCACAACGTATTGATAGATACCGTCCGATACTACAAAACCGATGGGGATTACAAACCCCGGTGTTCCCGTAGGATTAAGCAGAGTGATGGTGGAAAAGGTTACATAAACCGAAGTATTGGCTCCGATACCTTGGGTGACCCCATAAACAGCCCCTAATTGATAAAGGATAAATGCGTTAGCCGTATAGGGGCTAATGGAATTAATCAAGTCCACATAGGCTTGATCTATAACCACTACTGCGCCTGCCGCGGTTGAGGCCATATCTTCAACCAAGGAGCCGGGGAGATTAGCGGTTAAACCCGGTGACAAGGCTGTTGCCGCCGCAACTTCGGCATTTAGTAAATCTTGAGGGCTGCTAGGAACCGCGCCAGCACTGGTTAATGTCGCCATGATATTCCTTATGTAGCTACTACTGTTTGAATTTTAGCCCCATTTTTGAATGTGGCATAGACATTATAAGTAGGTTGGGTAGCGTTTTGTTGCCTGATTATGGTCAGGCTGGCAAAATATGGCGCATATTGGGCCTGAGTCCGATTAAGGGCTACATCTGGGGCTACTTGAGTCATTACCGATTCTTGCCCCGGAATACCGTAATTTCCATAGAAAGGACTCTCGCCTGTGGTCAATCGTAAAGTTTGAACAAGGGTGGCAAGCCAGATATAACCCACATCTACAATAACCGTTTCGCCTTGAGATAGACCCCAAGTATTAAAGAAGGATTGCGAGCCGCCTATTTGCTGCGCGATATTGGTAAGCAATGGGGCTACTGCAAGCGTTACGTTTTGCGTTATGTCCGTCCAGATATTAGAGAGCAGATTATTGTTCGCATCAAATATCTGATCGTTTATCAGCACATCGTTTTGGGCGACATTCACAACGCCGCCATTAGGGGTCGTATCAGTAAAGGCAGTAATGGCGGTGTATAAAGTGCTGGTAATAGAGGATTTCGCCCCCGATACACTATTGATCGTAGTCGTAAGAGGATTTGAGGGGCCGGTGACAATGGCTTCAGTGAGCAATGTCCATTCACCAGTTGCAGAATCTTTACCGTAAGTTCGCATATCAATCCTTAAAATGGCGCTGAGGTAGGTATAGTTGAAGTGCCACTTTGTACCCCTACCACATTGTGTTCATGGGTTTCCAGACTAATAGCTCCTGCTACAACATTGCCGGTGCTGGTTATTGTACCCGTTACGCTCAGATTACCCGTAATTGTTATGCCGCTTGAATTAATCACAATGGAGTTATTTCCTACTTCCAGTGTCAATGAAGTTTGGGCATTAACTACAACCCCATCAGGTGTTAAAGTAAAAGTAGTCTTGCCTTCTGTATCTTGTAAAACTACCCCGTTAGGCCCATTGATTACAACAGCATTTGCATCTACTTCAGCCCATCCAGAATTTCCAATAGGCACGAATACCAATGCCCCAAGATTACTTGGTGTTACTAATGGCGCAAGCCCGGAGCCTAGCCCTGAAATTCCACCGAGGCGTACATCAGCAGATATACAGATACCTAAGTCGTTTACCTTTATGGGGACGCGAATATATATGCTCCCAATAACAGGGCAAGTTACTGGTGGAAAAGAATCCGTACTTTCAGTGGCAATATCAAAATTTACCGTTACTATTGCGCCATTAACTTCAGTTACATGGCAAGGATAAATCTGTCCTAACCCTTGCTGATGGGCTTCCATCTTCTGTTGCACGAAGCTTTGCAATGAAGCGGCAAACGGTATTTTTTGTGCTTGGCTCATAGTTTATACGTTCAAAAATACGGCATTAACAACAGTTACCCAATCATTTCCACTAGCTTGTCGGCTACTACCTAAATGATGAATCTGCTGTATATTGAACGTACCCTGAAATGAAATGTTATTTCGCAGTTGCGGATAAGTGCTTGCGGCTACATTTACAACTGGCGATGTTAAAGGGAAAGTAATGTTATCTCCTATATTCAAATCCGAGCGCATTACTAACTTGGCTTGAATAGTGTATAAATCAATCCAAGTTAAATTACCGATAATATCAGTGTAATTGATTACCGTTGTTTTTTCTGGAGGGACTGTACCATCAGCTAAAACAAAACCCAAAGGCGAAGGTGATATAAACACTCCAAAATAATCAGGCTGATTAATTATTTGTTGGCTTTGTTTATTCACATAATCACTAAATTGATATAGCCCATCATATTTACCGGCTTGTAATTCTGTGGAAACAAGATTTGGGTTAAGAGAGCCTTCAGGCGAAGCTATTGGAATAGTTGGGTAGGCATTTCCCAAAGTAGTTCTTATCGCATTTTCCATTGTTTGATATTGCTTCGCCCAATTCCATGAAAGATTGACATTGATATTGGGGTTAAATGTTGCTGAAGTAACTATCAAATCCAATGTAACTAAATTGCCTTGCCAATTACCAAAGGCTTGAAGAATAGACCCATTAATAATCAGTCCTTTTTGGCTGGCATTTGCAAAGGGAAGCCCTGTCGACATTCCAACGGATATTTGTATAGAAGCCAGCTTTGGGGGTTTCTGCGAATAATCTGGGTTTAGATTAGTGGCCTGTGATAAGTCAAAGAAATCTACGCCATAAATTTTTAATGCACCTGATTGTGTCGGTTGATGAAACGGCGATTGGTAAATATCTAAATCTACCCGCAATGCCCCCGAATTTTCAAACACGCCATTCATAGTGCTATAAATTAACGCAGGAGGAGTATTGCCTTTGGCATCAGGAACAGGAGTAATAACTATTTCGTAATAACGCATTATGGGGTAATCTCAAAATTCCCACTACTTGCGCGATAAACAAGAGTAGACGTTCTGAAATAACCAAATACTAAATTGATATTGTAGTTATCAGGAGAAGCAACTATAGGCCGATTAACAATTAAAGTCCGAGAAGAATTATATATGCTGATATAATATGCTTCGCGGTAAATATTCCATGTACAGATAGCAATATAGGTTATACCATCTAGTACAGGACTGAATTGAAAATTCGCATTGGGTGATGGGTTAAATGCTATAAGAGTCATTGCCCACTCCAACTAGCGCCTAAAGTAGTGAATGTTGGAAGCCCTTGAGTAATACTATTCATAACGCCGCCTAAAACCGATGAAAACTGACTTTCGGAAATCAAAGGTTGTACAAAATCCCATTGGTACATGAGTTGTACTTGCTTATCGCTAGGGCTGCTTACGTCCCTGAGATTAGTCAATAAACAGTTTGTATATGTATATGCCGGGGTAATCACCGTGAAAGTACCACCGGATATAATATGGATATTTATTTGTGTTTGTAACGCGGTCATAATAGATCGTTTCAAGATATATCCACCTTCAGTCTGCGCGGGGCACACCATTAACAAACTGATCTTCAAAGGCTGTTGAATAACTGCATTAGCCGCTACTTGAAGGCTGGCAAATGGATATTCTGCTACTTGAAAATCCGCCAATGTACTTCCGGGTAACGGTTTGTAGTGTGCAAAAAATTCTCCGTTTTCAATCCCCGGGATATCAAACATTTCCGTCAACACCGTGATAGGCAATAATTGACCGGGTATAGATTGCGCTAATCCACCTTGTAAAATAATAGGCGATATTTCATAGGCTAATTGAAAAGTAGAAAACCCTAACGAACTCATTATGCGTATCCTATAACGGGATTCATCGCCTTAATTTGCGTAATAATGTCTGCGCCAGTTGCTACATTTACTTTGAAATCCAATGTGGTGCTTACATTAACATTCGGCGTTTGCATGAAAGAAGGCGTATTTGATTTATCAAGTACATTTTTAGTTTGGTTAGCCCCATTAGCATTGCCGCTATATCGAGATAATTCTTGCATATCCATTTTCGGGGATTCATAAGCGTTCATAAAATCAAAATCATCGGGGGGCTGCAAATTGAACATATCATATTCTTTCAAATTTTCTGGCATAACAAAGCGTGAAAGCGGATGATTTGGGTATTTAAACTTACCATTATTCATGTTCTTTAAGAAATTACTGGTTTCATTAGGTATTTTAGAAACATCATGCACACGTCCTGTTTTATCCGTATAGTTTGAAGCGCCGCTAAGGAATAGTTCTAAATCGTGCGGATTCCAGTTCCATGCCGCTAATGCTTTTTCTACATCGCCATTAAAACGTTTTAAGTTTTCTTTTAGTAATTTTACAGCACCTTCTGTTGCGCTTTTCATGTTAAACGGATTAGTAACACCTAATGCTTTTGAGGTGTCCGGCATAAGCTGAAACGGGCCTTGAGCGCCACTCTTAGATAACAGATGTTTGCCGTGCCCTGATTCCACATTATATAGCTGATTTAATATACCTTCAGGGAGGTCATTCGCAATTTCCGTGCGTTTAAAATATGCTTGCAATTCTGGCTCTTTTATAACTTCGCCCGAATCATAGTGCGGGCCAGTTTTTTCTAGCTCATGTATAGCCGCTATTTCTTCAGCTTTTTTCTGGCTTTTTGTTTTATATCCGGTAATGCCTGCTATCCATTTAGCTGCATCACCTACAGCCTCAGCTATATCAGCCACAGCGTTAAGAAAATCGTCCAGTGTTTTCTTAAAGTCATCACCACTTAAATAAATAGCGAAGGATTTAATGCCTTCGCCAAAAGAGGTTAGCCATTCTTTTAAGTGGGGGTTTTTAAGGAAGGCTTTTATAGCCTCTCCTATAGCTATAGCCAAATCACCTAATGGCCCTGTTAAATCATTTAGTCCTGTTATAAGAGTCAGTTCAATACTTTTACCTGCAACTTCCAGATTTTGCTTAAAGGTTTGCCATGCCCGATCTAATTCATCTTGTGTCTTAAATTCTTCATTGCCTCTATGAAGATTATCAATGAACTTCTTAAATTCTTCCTCGGTCAGATTTCCAAGCCTTCGTATATCCTCAAATTGTGCAAGCTGAGTAGCGCCTGTAGCTTCAATGATGGCTTGCTGACCGTGGTATTTTTGATATATGCCCCTTAGCTGAGTAGCGACTTCCGGCAAAAGTTCAGCCGCATTTTTGCCTTTACTTTCCTTGACACCTATCCGCGCAAGAATAGGCTGCTTTCTAATATCACTTTGAATATCGGCTAAATTACCTAGAAGGCTATTAACATCAAAATAGCGTTCACCATAAATTTGAGCAGAACGGTATTGTCCGGTAGTGATACCAAGTCCTTGCGCGGCGCGGCGATCAGAACTTACCGCTGCGGCTAAAGCCCCCAAGCCAAACCCGCTAGCGATTGCGCCAAACGTTAGCCATTTGGCTGCGGATACGGCGGTATCCGCCATATCTTTAGCTATTCGTGTGGTGATTTTTGCTACATTGACAAGCCCTACATGCCTATCACCAAGCACTTTATTAAAATCTTTTCCGCGCTTGGATTCGGCTTTGTTGTTTTTATCTTCTTTGGATGCAGCTTTTTCAGCTTCTTTATTAAAATCTTTTTGGCGCTTGGATTTGGCTTTGTGGTCTTTATCTTCTTGGGATGCAGCTTTGGCTTCAGCTTTTTCAGCTTCTTTTATTTCCTTAGCTATGTTCTTCCATTGCCCCGGCATAGCTTCAAGGATGCTTTGGAGTTTAAGCATCTGCTCATTGAAAGCTTGGAACTTCTCGTCTAATAAATCTATTTCGATAATGGATTTTGTAGCCATATCATACCTTTATCGAGTTAAAAAAATGATCTATTATTGATGGCGCGGATTAAATGACGGTTACGATATTCTTGAGCGTCTTTCCATTTGCCGCCATGCTCTTGCACAAATTCCTCAAACCATTCATTGCTGAGAGAGTCTAGGATATTACCGAGGATTCCTTGGCCTTCTTTCCAGTAGGCTCTTTTTTGTTCAATGTCGGCAAACCATTCATGTAACCCGTAGCATCCAAGGATGAAAGCACCCAATTTCTTAATGCTCCTGCCATCTCCAAGAAAGAATTTTTCAAATCCTTCGGAGCAACCTTGGAGATTGCAATAAAAAAAACGAGGCTACTGAGTAATTCAGCTTCGTCATCTTCATCCAGCACGCCGCGTTTTACCGCTGTATCAAAGGGTATCGACTCCCACCCTTTTTCACCACTTACAAGAACATTGGTCAAACGGATAATTTCATTCACCAATCCGAACTTAACACCACCAGTACCATCCCAATTACCCGCTTTGGTAGCTATGGATTTCAAAGCGGGATAGGCTAATTGCGGCGCGGATAAAACCAAATGCGCCTGATTCACGCTATCAAAGCATTGGCTGAATACCTTACCAAGTTCCAAGTAAAACTGCTCAAAAACAGCGCGGCTAATAGAAACTGAATGAATATGCACCACTCCATTTTTAGCCGTCTGAATCGGCATCACGAGATTCAGATTCCGGTCAATTTTCACTTTTTATCCTTTATGCAACCGCCCACATGGTTGAGTTAATTAAGTAAACACCGCGTAAGTGAATAATCAGCCCCGCCTGTGTACCGTCGAAAGTCACTTCCTGAATATTTGACAAAACGCAGTTATTAAACTGAAAGGGTGACAGCACTGTGTTATCGGGGTAAATAGCAACCGACCCCATAGTGGTGTTAGTTTCAATTTGAGTCTTATACGCATCGGCAAGTGCTTGTGTGCGAAGCAAGTGCATTGTTACGTTAGCGAAAATATACGGCTCAGGACTGGTTACGGCTCCGGTTAAGGTTCCGATCAGTTGCGACAATTCCCCCTCAAAGCTAATGCTGATAGCTTCTTTAGCTAAGTAGGGGGAGGTAACATTCAAACTACCGAAGTCTGAATACACTACACTTGCGAGTAGCCGATTGAGTGTGCCTTGTACAATATGTGGAGTAGCCATTATTTATTCTCCTTAAACGGGAATGTTGGACGCGGTTAAGTAGATAGTAATGGAGTTAAAGCCTCTCAACGGTACGAAAGTAACGCTTAATCCATTGTAGATACCCGCTGCATAATCGCTCGGATGCTGTGCTATATAACTCACAAACGAAATAGCGTTTACAGTGCAAGGTGATAAAATAAGCCCAAAAGATATGCCATTATTCATCAACGCTTGTGCTACTTGCTGCAAGGAATTAATGCCCGCTTGGTTGTAATACAACGGATTAGTAGGTGTATTGCTGCCGTTGATGATCGCAGCGGATAAAGCAATAGCGGCATTGATGTTCACCCAATCCGTTGAATACCAGTAATTGAAGGGGTGTAAATCCATGCACTCACCATTCTCAATCAATGATGTGCTGATTTGCCCTTGCGCTCCAGTACCAATCCAGTTCACGCCTATAGCCGCCAGTGTGGTTTGCTGTGCATTGGTCAGAACAGGGGGGATAACCCCATATACAAAAGTGTATTCAAGCGGTGAAGCCAGATTGTTAGCCGCAGGATTATAGTTCAGAGTTTGCGCCATAACCGCCGCTGCTGACCACTGAGTTACAGGCGCAGATAAAGCTTCATAAACAATAACCGCTGCTTTGTTGCCTTCATATGGCCCATATGAATCGGCGTTCATCGGCGTTGTAATATCTTGAACGCTTATGAAGAAATACACTTTCGATGTTGGCGAAGAATTAGCCAATACCAGCGCGGGCATCGTAGAATCCGCCGACACTTCTGTGGTAACACAGTATGAATAGAACGGAATTGTGGGGTTAGCCATATATGCTGCTAATGCAGTTACCCCCTGCGCCGCAGTACCAATGCCTAATTCCAGCACATAAACTGCGTTACCTGTTCCTTGTGCAAAATAAGTAGTCGCCATAGCGACCAAATCTTGTTCTGCTTCTGTAACGTATGTTCCTTGAACGGTAGCTGTTCCGGGGCTGGAAACCAAAGCATAAGTGAAGGTATTAGTACCAGTGGAAGTAATGGTGAATGTACCGTTGTATGCCGTTGGCGTTACGCCAGAAATAATTCCTAAAAGAGTATCCGTAAGGGGGATACCATGCGGCGAAGCCAGAGTTACAGTAACTACGCCTGTATTCCACACCAGAGAAGTTGTAGCGATAGGACTGGAAAGAATAGCAGTCAAATCGCTCATTTGGGTTAAGAGGGCGGTACTCCCCGCGGTTAGCGCGGTGCCCCCCTGAGTTACAAACGCGCCAGTTCTTTGCAGCGTGGAAGGCGCACTTGCTACCTGTTGGGAAACTACTACATTGACAATATTGGGCATAATAGTCCCCTAATTAATTATAGCTGACAGAAACAACTTGGTCTGTACCGGGCACCACAACGATGCCAACGCCGCATGGGAAGTCAAACGCATAAGTGCCTACTACATCGGGGATAGTACCTACCAGATTAGCTGCACCGACACCTGAAGTGGTCGTATGGTCATAAATCAAGCCTACTGTAGAACCGGCGGTATTCACATTGACTTTAACAATGCGGCCTCGCATCGCCTTGACTACGGTTGCCGCGGAAACATTGAGTACGGAATGGATGCCCTGCCCGGTGATAAGAGCGCCATTAATAATTGCGGGATTTGAAGTGATAGCCATTTTGGTATTCCTTTTTTTTGGACATTGATGTTAAGTTACGGGGTAGTGCTCATAAATGCTGAAGTAATGTATTTTTGGACTACATTGTTAACCGTGTTCTGGTAATAGCTAACTTTGAAGATAATCACCTTTTTCATAGCGATAATACCAAATTCAGTCTGAGTCAGCTTTTCATCCCGAATAACAGGCATATTCATTATGCCGATATTATCCGTATTCATGCTGTATTGAAACACATAATTGGCAAAATTTATAGCCTCATTATTGCGTATGCCGTAGATGGTTATTTTAACCGTATCGCTCACCAGTTGGTTAGAACTGGACTGCACAGGCGGGCCGGAACCGGGGATTATATTGTTGACTATGGGGAACTGCCCCAAAGCTGTCGTATCCGATGGTTCTATATGGACAGAAGCATAAGGTGGGGGCAAATTCTGCCCTACCAGAAATGAAGGATACAGCGGAAAAAGAGCATTTAATGTCAGCCAAATGGGTAAGCTATTTGAAACTATGACGCTGGTAGTATCAAAACCTGTCATGGAATCAATAACTTGTGTATCCATTACCGAATACAAAGCATCACCGCGATAATGATACAGGTCAGCTTGCTTATAGAAATTATCCCTGCGTATAAAAGCGAACCGCGTTTCTTCATAGGTCGCTATATACATGAACTGGGGGCTGATTAAATTAAAGTCCTGAATCGCGCTCAGGGAAGTAAAAATCACATGGTTATGCGCCGGGGTTCTGTCCTCTAATTGGAGCAGTTCTGTGGACAGGTGAAATGAGCCTTGTACCGTAATTTGCCGGGCGGGGACGCCAAGCGGGTAATTATCATATTCCAGCCGGTCATATTGCGAAGCATTATAGAGCGCGGAATCGGTTAATAATGAAGCATTTACCCAAAAAACATAGCCATCAAGAGGCAAAATAAGCTTGGCATATAGGGTAAAAGTTATCTCCTGATTGCCTGAAAGCGTATTTACGCCTTCTGCCAAGCCAGAAGCTAATTGGGGCTTAGCGCCCGAACTTTCCTCGACGGTACTCATTAATCAACCCAACTTTTGAGTGAAGCTTCCAATATGCCTGAATAAATAAAGCTAGGCCGACGATCACCCCTGATCTGCTTATACTCTTGACCTTTTTTAACGCCTCGAATACGCTTGCCGCTTCTAGTACGCAAGGTCAGACCAGCCAGTGCAGCCTTAGTAGGTACGCCGGGGATGCCTAAGCCTTCCACTTCTTGCAGACTTATAAATTCCTTGAAGCGCTTATCTATAAGCCCTGTAGCGTCACCAAAAGGGTCGGGTATGGGATTGCCTGATACTGCCGAAGCGACAGCATCGGCAACGCTATCCTCAAGATATAGGGCTATTTTATTTTCATTATTTTTGTAAAATTCTGAAAATAACCCGTATTTTTCTTCCAGTTCCATGCCCACTTCACCCGTTGTTTTTCCTTCGGGTTCAGGTACGTCAAAAACTCCCAAATGCAGCGTGAGGCTCATTAGGAAAGCCCCCAGAGCGTCCCTAAAGATTGCATGAAGGCGACGGCTTGCCGCCCATAGGGATTTTTAATGGCTTGCAAAGAGATAAGATCGAGATTTTGAAGCCCTTTGCCGACTGATAGGGCTTCGCTGGTGGTCGTATCGGATGCGGCATTGATTACCCCTGCCACAAAGTTATTGATGCCATAGGCGGCTCTGGCATCAACGAAAAAGGTCTGCCCGGGGTAGTCCTGTTGCCATTGGAGCAGATTGCTGCCCGCCATGTTATACACCGTCAGCGTATAAATGTCGGGCAGCGTAGCTGAAAAATCCGTGGGCACCATATCGAGGGATACCTGATAGGCATAGGCATATCCCACATCATTATCAGCGATAACGATGGAGGTCAGTCCCATTACTGCCCGCGACCAAGTAATAAAGCCCGTTAATGTTGGTGGGGAAACAATGGGGTCTGCCATAACGCTCCTTTAATGCTTTCTAGGCCGTCCTCGCCCTTTGGGGGTAATGCCTTCGCGGACTACTTCGATTGTCTGCTCAAACTTAGGCTCATTATCCCCTGCATTTTTCTTTTCTTCCAGCACTTCCACTTCAAGACCCGCTTTTTGTTTCAGCCCCATTTCCTGCGCCTTATTGGAAAGGATTTGATCGGCAGCAACGGCAGTTACTTTACGGGCTTCCAATGCCCGATCAATCATTTCCTGATCGCGTAACTCCAGCCCATGCTCAATACCATCAATACTGATGGGTTTGCCGAGAGAATAGGCAAGGCCACCAAAGCCCCTGCCGATTTTACCTATTTCCGTCATGCCATAAATCTCATGCTGTTTAATGATGTGATCAATTTCATCATTGGAACCATTAATCAGCATTTGCGCTCCGGCGCGGATATGATGCGCGAAAGGGCGTGGATTTTCCAACAGCATATAGGTGAAGTGAAATTCCTGCTTACTGCAATTTGCCACATAAAGTTTCATGTTTTTCCCCTTAATCGGGTGAGGGAACCGATGATGCGGGGTTTTTTAAGCCCCCGGCCCCCTCATTGAATCTAACCCCGGCATCACACGGAGTACAAAAAAGCCCCACCGAAGCGGGGCTTTTTATTCAGTGCTTTTTAATATGAAGCACTTAAAATTGTAAGTGCTTCAGGACGAATACCCCATCCGCTAGTAGAGCGGAGGGTGTAAAGTGTAGTAATCCCGCCGTCGGCAATAGGCGTTGGGATTTCGGTAGGCGCAGATACATCAGTCAGCATCAACGAGGTCGCCGTCATATTTGGGGTGAGAGTCGCAAATATGTTGGTGTTGATGTTGGTATTGGCTTTGGGAATTTTCAGTTCAGGAGCAATCAACAGAACTGCATCTGTACCACCAGAACCCTGACCAATCAAAGTATCATCGGCAGCGAAGGATACATCATCGCCACCCGCCCAAGAAGCCACTGTTTCCACCAAACCAGCGGCAGTTTCAACACCGGCTCCGATACGCTGGAATTGGGTCAGTGAAACTACGCCAGAGTAGGAAATTTGGCTAATGAAGCGTTGAGGGGCCAAAAACACCAAGCGTAAAGGCTGTCCAATTTGCAGGGTGCGAACTTTCAACGAGCCGATCATATTCAGGAGATACTGAGCCAGTTGACCGCTATCCCATGTGGAATAGCCCAAATTACCGTTGGTATCCGCGCCCAGAACAGCAGCAGTAGCACCGGAGGTATTCAGCAAGCCTTCGCCATTGGCAGGGTTATAGCCGTACAACAGAGCATTACGCAGTTGTTGTGCGATACCTTGACGAGCAGCCAGCCGCATTGCTTGGGGCAGAGCATAACCCCAAGCCCCGGTAGCGGCCTCATCAAAATTGTCGTACTGAGCGCGGGTTTGCAAGCGATAAGTCGCTGTGCTAATCATGCTCGGGATGACAGAAGCGCTAGGCAACTGATTTTGTTGCGACTGATTAGCCGTCACCTGTGTGGTCAACTGAACCTTTTTGGCATATACATATAGGTCAGCTTCACCAAGGCGAGGCATGGGGTTTTCAGTGGCAAGGGTTGTGAAGGCACCTGAAGCCAAACTGTATTGCATAATCAGTTCTGGCAACATCAGGTGAGGATTTACCGTAACAAACGAGGGAGCGAAGCCTGACATAATATGTGTCCTTTTTTTAGGTTAGTTACCGATTAAGCCGAATAGCCTGAAAGTAGGCAAAGTGCCATAATTTCGGTAGTAATCCAATTAGCATTACCCGTATCTGAGCTATAGCTAACAGACTTATTGCCCGTTGTGCTAACACGCAGAACTTTTACGGGAAAAGCATTTGTACTATCAAAAGTAGTCAACCAGTTGGCAGTGAAATCCCAAGTTAATTGGGTATTGATGATTTCACCTTCCAGCGATACCAAAGCGGGATCAAGGCGCAATGGAATCCGCGCTCCGCTACCAAAACGGTAGAAATTCACGGACATGCCGGGGGAATACAAAGGTACTGTGGATTGCGGAGTCGTAATCCCGGCGAAGGCTTGGTTAAATACGCAAATGCCTGTGGAAGTAGCCAATGATACAGCCTGAAGAATGGATGACCCTATAACATCTGTACCCGGTTGAACTTGCCCTTGAGCACCAACTTGCGCGGTAGGGACAAGTTCTTCAATGGGGATACCGCCCCAAATAGGAGTAGTTGCGGCGGTGCTTAGAACACCACCGGCCAGCGCGAATCGAATTGCGGGGTCGTCTTGTGCATCGCCTTGGGTATAACCAGCCGTGTTGGTCGTAAACAGACCACCAGCGTTGGTTGTAGCCATAGGGTTCAATGAGATTTGAGCAGTCATGGCTTATCCTTTAGCGTTGATTGTTGGAAAGGTGAAATTCTTTGACGCGCAATGCCGGTACTTTGAAATCATCCAGCCATGCCGACATAGAGCCACGGAATTTAGTGATAGTGCGCCCGGCCCGATCTTTTTCGTGGACTTCCACCAGTTGATCAGCGGCAAACATTTGCGGGGCTTTTGCCATAGCATAGGCATCTGCAAAAATTTGCTTTTCCGCCAAGGACAGCAAGGCTTCATCTTTAATGGAACCAAGATTGATGCCTTTATAGCTATCGGAATAGCCTTGCAAGCCGCGCAACAGGCGTTTGCGATAAGACATTAAGGTTTCACCTTGCAGGGGACGGGAAGCGGATTTACCGAAGGAAGCTAAAACGCTATCAGCCTTGGCTTGGCAATCTGCATACATCGCAGCTTCGTCATCAGCTTTTTTAGCTGCCATTTCTTCTTCTTCTTCATCTTTTTTGACGTCATCATCTTTTTTGGCGTCATCATCATCATCAGGCTTAATTTCGCCAGCAGGCAGTTCTTCTTTACCACCGGCAGCGTCTTTACGCTTTTTGTCATCATCATCATCGTCGTCATCAGGCTTAATTTCGCCAGCAGGCAGTTCTTCTTTACCACCGGCAGCGTCTTTACGCTTTTTGTCGGCAGCAGTGACGAGAGGAGGTGCGGGGAGATTTTTTTCCATGCTATCTACGCGGGTGGCAAGAGTGCCAACAGCAGACAGGATAGCGTCGAGTTTTTCACCGTGGGCATCTGCCGCGGGCGTATTGGTGTTGTCAGTCATATCAGATACCTCTTGGTTGTTTAATAAAACGCCAGCAGCTTCGCCGCCTTTGTCCCATACGCCTTTTGACCCCCTAGCCTTTGTAACAATAGCAATGTGATCCAAAAGAAAGGGTACACCTTCAATCAAGAGCGGATCGCCATTCTCAGTTGTTAGTGTAATGTTTCCAGCAGCATTGTCAAATACTACTGATGGGGAAGTGCTAATTTCACCCTCAAGAATCTCGTCAACCGACTCCTGATCGTAAAGTTTTGCTATCCCCCAAACCTCGTCGCCCTGAATATATGGAAGCATAATACTACCAATAGCCCTATTTTTGAACTCTTTGGAGTCCAAAACAGCAGTTTCAGGGTGATCCATCACAACGGTTAAGCCGTTGCAGCGTTTCAAAAAGTCCTCATTCAGATAAAGTGACGGATCGCGCCAGACATGCTCCCCAATACTTGAGCGGAAAGCCAGCCCGGTGCCGGTAATCCGAATAGCCAAAAGGCAAATATTGGCATATATCTGGGGGCTAGGCATTAACCCTTCCCGCATCAGTTCAGCAATATCATGTTCGGTTTTAGCCCCGGCAATGCGGAAAGTTACTTCAAGCGCGGGATGCAAGGGCCGGGGTGATTCATCCGGATGGCTCCATACATAACCTGTTGATTCATCACAAATTGTTACGTCAAATTTCTCAATAGCGCGGGCAATATAGGTGGTGAAATGCCCATCATCGCGGAGTAATTCCAATGGGCCTTCATAATTAAACCCCGTTTCTTCCAAGGTTTCACGGCGAGCACATTCTTCCAGCGTTTCATCTTCTTCCTGATGCCCGCCGGGAATGGTAAAAGTCCCGGGGAAGTCACAGCTTTGCGCCCGGCGCAAAAGGAGGGTTTCATTATCCGAAGTCAAAAGCATTATTCCTGCCGCCTTTCTGTCCGGGGCTTCATCGTTTATTTTTTTAACGGTTTCTAGGAGGCCGTCAATGGCGGGGGTGCTAAGGGGGGTAGGTTCTGGTGGAATAGCATCTTCACCATGTTTAATGAACTTCTCACCCACGGAAGGGGGTATGCCAAGGGTGCTTTTCCCTGCGGCGGCTGCGTACATGGCGCGTCTTTGGGTTTCTGATTCAAAAGGCATATGCGCCCCTATTGGGTTTTTCCCGATTGTATAGCTGTTTTGCCCTTTGTGGTAAGCATTTCTTCAGGCAATTTTTGCAAGGTATAAATGTACCGATAGAAGCATCGGCAATAAACTTCTTCTCCGGGGGATGTTATTTCATCTGTGTAGCCGTCCGCCGGTTTAACGTACCCCTTATCAACTGCCCAACTGCCGCGAACAAGATAAATTTTGTCGCTTCGTTCCTTATGATCTTCCCGGTAATCATAGCCTGATTCACGCCAGTGGGAGTTCCATTCCGCGGCTATGGCTCCTTTATCAATAGCCACTATATCGTTGATATTGGCTATCAGTTTATGCGTCTGGTCTATTATAACCCTCCGCTGCTCGTAAGGTATTTTAACGATAGATTTGCGGATAGCCTTCTTTTCTTCCAGTTTATCCACCGCTTTGGAGCCGCCTTCAGGGATGCTGGAAGCCCACCCGGAAAATCGTTTTAATACAGTATTAACAGTTTCATTTCTGTTTAATTCTATTAATCTGGCGCTCACCATGATGCGGCGCTGTAATTCTTCCTGCATTTTGGGCTTCAATCGGTCTATAGTGAACCTGTCCACATATTTATTTACCAGCTTACCTTTGGTAACCAGCCGGTGATAAGCAGTATTTAATGCCTTCTCAACGGCATTTTTCAACGAATTTTCGTCAATTAATGAATTTACCAGCGTATTTCGCAGCTTTTTCGACCAATATTCGAGCCGATCAGGACTGTCAAAGCCATATTTAATAAAATCGTTAATTGCCGCCGTAAGCGTTTCGTAAAAAGTCATTTTACGTTTTGCTAGGCGGCTCAGTGGGAGCGGTGAGAGGCACCGGAAGTTCGTAATCCATGATTTCTTCAATATCAAGGTTAAGGTCGCTTTTGAATGTATCGGGCATTTCCGCCAGATTGTCTTGCGCCCATTCGACTGCCCGCCCACGGTTGGGGCCATCCATAATGGGTAAAACTGTCCGCAGAACTTCGGTGATTCCCTTCAATTTAATTTCATCCACCTTGACTTTCTCGGACAATGGTTCTTCCATGAGGCTCTGCCATGAGGGTTTGAACGCGTCGCGCCACTGGTAAAAAGCCTGTTCATAGGTCATTTTTCCATATTTATCAGGGTAAGCAGCCTGAACTGACTCAAAAAACCCCTTATTCCATGCCCGATGCTGCACAATATTGTCAAAAAACTCATATAAAGGCCTCATATCGGCGCGAATACCCTCGATATACTGCACAATAGCCTTGGAATCCTCGGTTCCCTCCCCAAATCCGTTGGTGAAGGCTTCATCCTTTATGAGCATGGCAGGCACATCTGATGCCGCCGCGATGTTGGCGATGATATTATCCCGCGCCGTGGTCATGGCGGTATCGGTATTACGAAGGTCAATGGACTCTATTTCTTCTTCCAGATCAATACTCAATACGTTGCCCGTAGTGCCTTGCTGCAAGTAGGTTCGTTTGATGCCCGCCGCAGTCTGCATGAGGCGGTTCACTATGGAACCCGCCGCCTTCTGTTTGATGATTAATAGCCCGGCCTTCATTGTCACCATGTCATCGGTAATCATAGATTGCACGAAGGATTTGAGAGGGTAGAGCGCCCGCTGGAATATAGAGCGCCCGGTATAGCCAAAGCCGGAAGGCTGATAGGATAAATAAATAGGCGTGTTGTGGAACACCACCACGCTGCGGCTTGGGTGATAGGGCTGACCCGCGGCGGTAATGTAATTCTTGGGCTTTTGAAAGTCCGGCGCGTTGGGGTTCTGGTTGGTTATGACAGACCCCGCCAGATTCAACGGGTCTAACTGGTTAAAATATAACCGCAAGTCAGGTAGCTTCCACGGATCAATGGGCTGGTCAGTGGGTATATCCTCTGCGCCATATACGATAGCCGCCGCACCATATACGCGTTTCAGGAAGGTTACATCACGGATATGATTGGTAGCCTCCAAGGAGTCCCATTCTTTCTGGAACGCCATTGTAAGCATGTCTTTAGGCTGCGTATCCACATTGATGAAGCGTTCTTTGGAGAGCGCCAGCACGATGGGCTTTTCCACCAATTTGCCCGCTAACGGATGAAATTCCCATATGATCTTGCAAATCTGATACCCGGCCTGAGTCCCCGGTTCAATAGCGTTCGCCGCCAGTAATTGCATTAATTGGGAAGTAAGAACAGTACCACTTACGGTTACGTCAGACATAGTTTAATACCCCAATTTATTGCCCACGCCTATGGCGATTCCATAGACTACACAATCCAGAATGTCATCCGCTCGTTTGTTGGCGTCTTTATCACCAATGCGGAAGTTGGCAAGCTGAGTCAACAGGTGGTTGCGCGTGCTGCCTTTCAGGTTCAACAGCTTATTGTAGGCATAATCGCTAATCTTCAGTTTCTCCTGATGATAGTAGCCGCTCACGCTGATGGCCCGTTCATCCTTCCCGGCTTGAGTCAGCTTACTATCTATTGCGTGAATGTTCCACCCCCGGTTGAGTCCTTGTTGCAGCAGGATGCTCCCCGCCGCCGTATCCTCGATGAACGTACCTGCCACGCCGCTACGCGCTTTACACATGACGGTTAATTCTTCCAGCCGCGAGAACACGCTCGGCACCCATTTCTCAAGCAGCGCCCCATCTATGTTGATGGCATCATAGTCCAATATGGTGAGCGGATGTTCCGCGTGCTCGGAGTACGCGAAATACACCGTGGCGGTGGAGTCGTGTTCCTTTCCCCCCTTCACCGCGCAGTCCATGACAGCATACACCGCGTCGCACCGGGCAGGGTAGGGCACCGGCTGACCGCCTACCAGCATTTTATCCGCGGAGAAGAACGCTATCCCCGACCAGTCCACGAACTCCGCCAGATACTCCTGCCTGAACACCGCCGGATGGTTGCGCGCGCGCTCGCGCTCCAGTTCATCCAGCGGCACGAAGGGGTTGCTGCTCGTCGGTGCGTGGAAGGACTTGAACCCCATCGTGTCATCGTTACACGCCGAGTAGAAGAAATTGTCGGGGTCAACCCCCGATGGGGTCGAGAATACCCACGCGATGCCGCGGGTGGTGAGCATGGTAGGCTTGATGGACTTGAACCAGATTTCCTCCTTCATCTGCGGCGATTTGGTGAACGCCGCTTCATCCACCAGCACCAAGTCGTATTCCCGCCCGCGCCCCGCCAGTTCATTGTCGTTCAATGTCCAGAAGTCGATCTTGCCGTTGCCGATCAGCTTGATAGTGCCGTCGTTGCGGTTGGCTGAGCGAACGATGGGGTCGAGCATGTCGCGCAGGTGATCCCACGGTTCCGCCAGTTGCTTGTGCTCCGGCGCGAAGATGCCCACCGAACCGCCATTACTGGCCTTTTTACCCGCCAGATACTCGAGGAAGCGAGTCTTGCCCCACCGCCGCCCGCAGCGCGGCACGTTGAGGCGCTGCTGCTGGTTGAACAGGGCCAGTTGCCCGGAGTGGAGTACCGGCAGAGTGACACGCAGCATGGCTATTGATTGTTAGCCGTATCGGTGGATGGTTTCGGGGCAGGATCAGTGTTGAGCTTGGGGTCGGGCAGCGAGTTCTCAATGATGATGCGTATGTCCTGATGCTCGCCTTCCACCGGCTTGGCAGCCATATAGCCGAAGCGGTGCGTGGACAGATGAATCTGCGCCTTGAGGTCATTGTTGACGATAGCGTTGTTCAGTATCCCGTCGCTCACCGCTTCTTCACAGTCGGCATGGGCGCGCAGGATGATGACTTCAATCATAGGGTCAACTTCACGCAGCATTTTGAAGGCTGCGGGCCGATAGCCCATTTTTATAGCCAAGGAATCCCCACGCAGCCCTTTATAGGCCGCATCATAGAGCAGGCGCAATTCTTCTTCCGTGGCTTTCAGTTCTACTGGCTCCATATTAAGAGTGAAGATGGAGTCACCCATATTGTAGAACTTCATGGTTTAGAGCGCCGCCCTAGCTTTAGCGATCATTTCCCTGATTTTTTGCTTAATAACGGAAAAGTGAAAAATCGCCGTAGCCATTTCCATTTTACCCATCTGTCCTTCCAGTTCATTCAGGAAGGTATTGAAGGCATCACCAAAAGCAGGGGTCAATGGGGCCGCAGGCGCAACCGCTGGGCTCGCAACCGTGGAGGTTTGAACAGCGTCAACCGGCGCAACATCGGTGGATACATCCGTTGCTTCTGTGGGGGCGACTTCAGCGGTAGGGGATTCGTCAACATAGAGGTCATCAGTCATTTTCACACCTTTTTAACAGGGGCCATAAATGAAAAGTAATACATACAAGAGGAAAAAGCAAGTTAGTGGTTACTAACCTGTTTTTGATTCCATAAAAATTTTTCTGGGGAATAAGCTGAAAACCCTGTGG
>Ga0209083_1001510_pt1 | contig 26229 bp, 19 predicted proteins | sample AM7aDNAmetaG_FD_184132 | JGI IMG/M metagenome (GOLD analysis project Ga0209083, IMG submission 184132) | Freshwater microbial communities from Finland to study Microbial Dark Matter (Phase II) - AM7a DNA metaG (SPAdes) (version 3) | ecosystem: Environmental > Aquatic > Freshwater > Lake ...
CTGTCGGCTCCTCCTGGGACCAGAATGCCATTGATAGTCTGATCTCCATCGACACCTCCCGCTCCTCGCAATTACCGGACGTCCTATCCCGCGCCCCGGAGACCGCCCCGGTCTATCTGGCCCCCGGTGAGACTCTGAAACTGCACATCTTCATCGACAAGAGCGTCCTTGAGGTTTTCGTCAATGGCCGACAGTGTGCGGCGGTGCGCGTGTATCCCGGCCGCGCGGATAGCCTGGGAATCTCGCTGCTGGCGCAAGGCCAGCCGGCCGAACTGCTCAGGTTCGACGCCTGGCAAATGAACAGCATTTACGGCAGGCAGAAATGAACCAGATGGTTCCCCTGTGGCGGATCCTCGAGATCCACCTCACCAGCGCAGCGTCCTATCCCCATCCCTACACGGCGATCGAGGTCGACGTCACCTTTACCGGCCCGAACGGCGAATCGATCGTGCGTCCCGCATTCTGGGATGGTGGCGCGGCTTGGCAGGTGCGCTTCGCTCCCACAGCAACCGGGGCATGGCGCTGGCAAAGCGTCTGCTCCGATGCTGGCAATGCCGGGTTGCATGGCCAACACGGCGAACTCCACGCTGGACCGTCAACCGGTCGAAATCCCGTCGACCAACATGGGTTTCTCCGCATCAGCGACAATCATCGCCATTTTGTCCACGCCGACGGGACGCCGTTCTTCTGGCTGGGCGACACGCACTGGCAGATGCCCGATACCGAGCGGGTGGACGCCTGCAACCACCCGGAGCACGCGGGAGCGCCCTGCCCACACGGCGGACAATTCCAGCACCTCGTGGCGGACCGCAAGGCGCGCGGGTTCACGGTCTATCAGACGTACCCATCCGCGACCGACTCCCACTGGTGGGCAGCCCCCTGGGAGATCCAGCCCGATCGCTTCCGGGATGTGTTCGATGTGCAGATGAATCATCTGGCCGACCAGGGCTTTGTCATCGCCCTGGGTTGCGGACATTTCAACAACTCCATCCAAATTCCCGCTGTCGATCTTTGCCGGTTTGCGCGCTACCTGGTCGCCCGCTACGGCGCGCACCCGGTCGTGTGGATCACCTGTCAGGAGATGAATGCACCCGCGGAGATGAACGGCCAGGCGGCCAATCGGCCAGAGGTCTGGCAGGCCGTCGCGCGGGAGATTGACCGGGCGGACGGCTACCGGCATCCGCACTCGGCACACCAATGGGTGCTCGACGTTGCCACGCGACCGCTGGGGGGAGAGCCCTGGCACCACTGGTTCGCGCTCCAGGGCGGGCACCGCAACAGCGGCCTGACGACACAGGCGTGCTACGCCGGATATCAGCGCTTCGAACCGCGCCGCCCCCTGATCGAAACCGAGGCCATGTATGAATGGGTGGACTGTGGCGGCGTCAACTCAACCGCCGACGCGCGGCAGTCCGCGTGGAAGGCCCTGCTCTGCGGTAGTGCGGGCTATACCTATGGAGCCGCCGGTATCTGGGCACTCAAGTGGGATTCGGCCGACACTCACTGGAAAGAATATAACCACGCGATCAGCGGCTGGGCTGCCGGACTGGCACTGCCGGGAGCGGCGCAGATGACAGTGCTGAAGACGTTTTTTACAGCGCTCCCCTGGACCGCGCTCACACCTTGCTTCGGCGATCCGGCGTGGGCCGAGTGGACGGATCCCGAACGGTGCGTGCTCGCCAGAGTCGGGAACCACCTCTACCTCGCCTACTGCTACGGGGAGACTTCCACCGGGATCCTGAAAGGACTCGACCCTGCCGTCCCCTATTCAGCCGGCTGGATTCATCCGTGCACCGGAAACTCGACCGTTATTGCCGAAGGTTTTCAGACTTCCGACGGATGCTGGACGGTCCCCCTGAAGCCACCGGGTGACTGGGTGTTACGAGTGGAAAGCGACATTTTCCAAGCATCGTCGCCGTAAACCGGCCGATTCTTATTTTTGGAGGGCGAGGCTCCCGCCGAGCCGTTCCCAGCGGTTCGCCGGGAGGCTCACCCTCCAGTGCCGTTCCCAGCGGTTCGCCGGGCCTTCGCCGCGCCGAAGCGGCTTCGTCCGCGCAGGCGGGAGGCTCACCCTCCAGTTCGGATGGGACCGCCGAGCGCGCCGGGATTCAAAAGACATCGCACGGTGCACCTCAACAGCCAGCTACCGCGTCCGTGTCGAATAAACGGTCAAGCCCCGGCCGCTTCCATCGCCACCCTCGCCCACGCGGCCAGGCGCAGCGGGTCGGACCGGGCGGTGGTGATATCTTTGAGGATGATCTCGACGTTGCAGCCGCGCATGTCAGCGAGTGACTTGGCGAGGTAACCGCGGACAAGTTTCTCGTCGAACTGATCGCCCGCGAGATGGGCGGGGTTGGGTTTGAACGAAAGAACGTAGTCACGCCCCACCGCTTCCGCAGCGCTGCGCAGGTCGGCTTTGGGGCTCATCGAGATTTTGCGGAGATTGCGGATGCGCCGCAGCATCGCAATTTTTCCGTGCAATGGTTCACAGCAGCCGTAGTAGGCGAGACCAAACCGCTCCAGCACCGGCCGCTCGTAGCGCAGTGAGAATTCCTCGTGCATGTCCGCCGACACTTCCGAAAATATCTGGGCGTTGCCGCAACCCCACTGGTCGTGCGGCACGGCGCGGCGGTCGGTCAATTGCGCCGGCAGCTCATCCGTGCATCCCAAGCCGCCCGAGCCGACCCGGTAATTGCCGTTGCCGACATCGAGCAAGCCGAGCCGCTCCTGTTCATCCAGCACCGCACCGGTAATCGTACACATCCGGGCGCAGACGGCGGCGACGAGGTCGGGGTTGTCGATGAGATCGTACATGAGCCGTTCGACGCCATACCACCGCACCGCCATGTCCCACGGCGTGTGCCATTGCGTGGGGATGCCGCGAACGACGACCGGGATTTCTCCGTTTACCGCTTCCTCGAGGAGTTGCCGGCGACGCTCGGTTTCTTCGCGGTCCACCCAGACTTTGGGGCGGCGGATTTTTTCGACATCGGCCAGCGTCTCGATGACCGGCTGGAAGAGCACATCGTGCGCGCCGGCGCTGGAGATCTCCTCGGCCTCCAATCCGTAATCGGCGTAGACCGAGTCCGGTCCTCCTACGAGTGAACAGATCAGGAACGGGTCAACCACCATGTCGCCGGCAAAATGATCCCACTGATACAATTCCATGCGCAGCCCGCTTTCGATCGAGCGCAACCACGGGTGTTGGCAGTGCGGCGTCAACGCCGCCGGGTCGGCTGCCCGCAGTTCATGCCAGGGAATTTCGTTGATCCAGACCAGCGGTCGGACAGGACGCCGGTCGTTCAGGTCGGCCCAGAGGCGCAAGGTCGCCGGTTGCCGGGACAGCAGTCCAATCTCGCGCTTGCGCCGGGCGAGTTCACGGAGGATGGCGAAGTCTTGCGGGAGATTATTCACACTCAGTTCCCTCCAATGGTTTTCGGCTTTGCGCCGGCGACATTTTCTGTTTCCATACCGGCACGCTACCCGGATCCGGCTGTTTTGCCAATGAAGATTCTGCTGAAAAAACCTGCGGACACGCTAAAGCGTGGACACCGAACGCCCGGTTTCTTTGAGATTCCGTGCGTTTGGTGTCCAGCCTTCAGGCTGCGTCGTGTCGATGGGTAGCAGGGGTTTTTCAGCAGAATCCAATGGATTACCGGACCTCCGGGTGTCGGCGCTGGGACAGCGCCACCGGGCGGGCCGGCTCGCGCCCTCGCAAACGGGCGATTCCGAACGTCGGCTGGAGACCCCGCCCTGGCGGGGCAAGCCGCCGACACGACACCCCTGGCCAGATCAACTTGCCAGTAGGATGCGCTATTGCGCACCATTCCGAGTCCGATTCTCATCCGCGGTGCGCAATAGCGCACCCTACACCACTGGCCGGATCCAATCACTACAGGCCAATCACATTTGCCGATTACTCCGCATGGGTTTTCACATCGAAAATAAATCTTACCCGTGGATTTTGGGGCACCCTGGGTGCAGTTCAAAGTTTTGGTCAACCAAGCCGGTGTAGGCCGACTCTGTGAGTCGGCGTCTGTCCCCGCGCCCCTTCGCAGAAGCGGCCGACAAACATCTGCCCAAAGGTTCGAACTGCACCCGGAACACCTTCCGCTCTTGACACGGATGGGGCTTCCCCACCATTTTGAAACCATGCCAATCACGACAATCCAACGTAACGGAGTAACGGCGCCGTGGACTTTCGCATTCGCCGGGGTATGCTGGCAGAGTTGGAAGTCGATCGATAGGGATAATTCATGAGCGTTCCCCCATTCGCCCTCCCGGATAGTGTGAAGCAGGCACCCGGCCTCGGCAACCTCCCCTGCCTCAATGTGACCGGCCCGCACGCCACCGCCACTGTCTACCGCCATGGCGCCCATGTGGCCCTCTTTCAGCCATACGGCGCCCGCCCGGTCTTGTTCATGAGCCAGCAAAGTCGCTCCGAACCAGGGAAAGCAATTCGCGGCGGTGTCCCGATCATCTTCCCCTGGTTCGGCGCCCACCCAACCGACTCCGCCGCACCCGCGCACGGCACCGCGCGACTGACGGAATGGAATCTGGTTTCCGCCGCACAACGCCCGGACGGCGTCGTCGAGCTGCTCTTCGCGTTCCCACCCTTCCTGCAGTACCGGGTCGCCATCGGCCGGCAACTTGAACTAACATTGACCGTTTGTAATTCCGGTCAAGATCCGTTGCGATTTGAGGAAGCGTTGCACACTTATTTTGCTGTCAGCGACATCCACCAGTGTTCGGTGACCGGTTTGGAAGAAGCCCGGTACGCCAGCACCGTCGAAGGCGTCATCCAAAAGTCGCAGGGAAAAAATCCCATCCGATTCACGGCCGAGACCGACCGCCTCTACCTGAACACGCGCGCGACGTGCGTGATCCATGACCCCGTCTGGCACCGGCGGATCGTGGTCGAGAAAAGCGGTTCTGATTCAACCGTGGTCTGGAATCCGTGGATTGCCAAATCGAAAGCCATGCCGGATTTTGGCGACAACGAATGGCCGGGCATGCTCTGCATCGAAACGGTGAACGCCCGCAGCAATGCCATCACGCTGGCGGCGGGTCAGCACCATGCGATGCGTGCGACCATCCGCGTTGAACCGCTGCCAACCGGCGCGGCCACCCCAGCCGAATCTTAGCCAATCATGCTATCCATTTAGTCGGACAGGCGTCTCGCCTGTCTATCATTCAATCTGACAGGCGAGACGCCTGTCCTACTATCCGGGAAACGGGCGAGACGCCCATTCCACTTTTCGTGCGCAAGACGTCGGAAGATGAATTTACAAACACGCTCTAACACGAACGGCAGCTTCAATCTGGGAACACCGACAGATCCCAGGAATCACGCCACGGGACTTCAATCGTTTTCGCGGCTGCGTCAATTTTGATCGGCAGCCAGATGTGCGTAGCCGCGTGCAGATCATCAACGATGGCGATCGTCTTCGCATTCATCCGGTCGGACATGTAGATGAACGCGCCGGGCTTGCCCGCCACCGGTAGCACGAACGTCGTTTGTCCGCGAAAACTGGTGTTGGCATCCGGCCCTTTGCAGAACTCGCCTTTGGGCTCCCATGGGCCGAGCACCTGTTTGGCGATCGAGTACTTGTTTGCGTTGGGTGCCCAACCGCTCAGATGCGAGGTCAGACAGTAGTAAGTGCCGGCGTGCTTGAAGATCGCTGGCGCTTCGCCGGCGACGCCTTTCAGTTCGTAAGTCGCGGAAATCGACAGATAGTCATCGCTCAGCACACTGGCTTTCACCCATTCGTGAGCGGTGATCAGATACGCTTTGCCATCGTCGTCCTTGTAGAGTGTGATGTCGTAACCACCACCGGGCGGGTTGAGCAATCCCTGGAATGCAAACGGCCCACCGGGAGTGTCCGCGACGCCAACTACGATGCAGTTGACGGTCTTGAAGTCCGCGGAGACCAACTGGCCCATCATCACGTACTTACCCGTCTTGTCGCACTTGATCACTTTGGGTCGCGGAATCAGGTGCGTCGGCTGCAGCGGCGCTTTGGGATCGTCTTTCGTTGGCAGTAACGAAAGGCTCTCCAGCTTCCACTGGTAAAGATTTTTCGAGGAGTAGCAGCTGACGCCGCGGTTTTCCATCCAACTGTAGTTTTGGCCGGGCAGAGTGCCGGGCTTGATCGTGGGGCCATCGAAGTTCATCCCGTACCAGTAATACGTGCCGTTCTCATAGAGGATGCCGCCCAAATGCGATTCGATCGGTTTGCCGTGATCGTCGAGCCACACTTTGCCGGGGTTAAACAAACTCACCGCATCACCGGCAACTGCCGCGCCCGAGCACCCCACCCAAGCACTCAATAACATTTTCAGAATCGTCAGGTTTCTTGCCATCGTTTTTCTCCCATGAGGATTGTCTAACCGATTGTTAAAAAAGAGCGGCTGGCCCGGACCGCCGATGATTTCATTCGTTGGTTTCGGTGGTTGCCGCCGCCGCACCGGCCAGCCGTTGCCGGGCATAATCCAGGGCGGCCGCTTGCGATTGAAGCTGGTCTTCCAATTGCAACTCCGCCACCTCGTTGAGCACCGCCCCCAGTAGCCGGCCCGGTGTAAATCCCACCGCCAGCAGATCATGGCCCGTCACCAACGGCACGGGTCGGATGACCTCTGCTGGCAACTCGACCGCTTTCGTTTTCAAAAAAACATAGTTGTCGAGCTTGCCGTGACTGGCCCGGCAATCGATGCGGTGCAATTCCATTTCCACCGAAAATGTCGGCCGCGCCAGCAGCCGCTTGAGTTTGGCCGGCCGCATGGATTGCACATGCTGAAACCGCATGTGGCCGCCGACGCAGAGTGCAATCTGCTCGATCTGCTCGTTGGAAAAACGCAGGCGCCGGAGAATCTGTTCCGCCAACGCCTGACCGACAATGTCATGGTCATTGAACCGGATCCGATCGGGGGCGCGGACAAAGGTCGGCGGTTTACCGACATCGTGCAGCAGGACTGCGAAGGCCAAAATCACGGGATCAAGGGAGGGCGCGCTCTCCGAGCGCGCCGCGGATGTTGCTGGTTCTTCGCGGCGGGCTGGATCAGCCCGCCCTGCCAACGAGTCACTCAACAAATCCAGCATCATCCGCGTGTGGGTGAACACATCCCCTTCGGGATGAAACTCCGCCGGTTGCTCGACGCCCTGCAACGCCGCCACTTCGGGTAAAACTTCCCGCAACAACCCGGTTTCCGCGAGCAGCGCCAGCCCCTGGCCAGCGTGGGGGCGCGTGAAAATCTTGATCAGTTCGTCACGGATCCGTTCGGCGCTGACCCCCTGAATCTGGCCGGCCATCTCCCGGACCGCCGCGTCCGTTGCCGGATCAATTGTAAATTGTAAATTGCTGGCGAACCGGACACAGCGCAGCAGGCGCAGCTTGTCTTCCGCAAACCGGTGCCGGGGCTCGCCGATGCAGCGAATCACCCGCCGGTCGATGTCCGCCCGACCGCCGACATAATCGAGAATCTGATCGGTCACCGGATCGAGAAAAAGTCCGTTCACCGTAAAGTCCCGGCGCTGCGCGTCTTCTTCCGGCGAGCCAAACCGGACCGCACTCGGGTGGCGGCCATCCAGATACGCGGCATCCGACCGAAAAGTGGCAACCTCAAACTGCCCGCCCCCTTCCACGACCAGCACCACGCCAAAGGCGGCGCCCACCGGGATTGTTTTGGGAAACAGGCGTTGCACTTCCGCGGGAGTCGCCGAAGTGGCAATGTCAAAATCGCGGGCGGGAACACCGCGGAGCAGGTCGCGCACGCAACCGCCCGCAAAATAGGCCACGTGCCCCGCTGCCCGCAATCGGCCCACAACCTGTCTGGCAACTTCTTTCATCCGGTCCCAGAGTACCGGAGCAGAACCCAAATGGCAACGTCCGACCCATCAATCCGCCGTGGGCAGATGACACTGGCTGCGCCCGTTCTTTTCCAGATAACGCTGGTGATATTCTTCCGCGCGATAGAACTCGGTGGCGGGAACAATTTCGGTAACCACCGGCCGGGGAAATTTACCGGACTGATCCAGCTTCGCCTTGGCCGCCTGCGCGATTTTTTCCTGGGCGGCATCGGTAAAGAAGATCGCGCTCCGATATTGCGAGCCGACGTCCGGCCCCTGCCGATTGCGCGTTGTCGGATTGTGATTATTCCAGAAGATGGCCAGCAGTTGGTCATAGGTAATCTGCTGCGGATCGTAGGTGATGCGGACCGCTTCGGCGTGACCAGTTTTATCGGTGCAAACCTCGTGGTAGGTCGGGTTCTGGGTGTGGCCGCCGGTGTAGCCGACTTCCGTCACCAGCACACCCTTGGTTTGGCGCAGCGTTTCTTCGACGCCCCAGAAGCAACCCGCCGCAAAGATCGCGGTCTGGGTGGGAATAAATTTCAGCGAAGCGGAGTTGAGACAGTACCGCAGCCCAGTCGGTTTCGGGCCATCCGGAAAAACATGCCCCAGATGCGCGTCACAGCGCTGGCAGAGGACTTCGACCCGCTGCATGCCGTGGCTGTGATCGGGAATGGCACGGATGTAATCGGGATCGACCGGAGTCAGAAAACTTGGCCAACCAGTGCCGGAATCGAACTTGGCCGCGGAACTGAAGAGCGGCAGCCCGCAGCAGACACAGACATAGACCCCCGTCGCATGGTTGTCGTAGAACGCGCCACAGAACGGGCGTTCCGTGCCTTTGCCACGCGCGACTTCGTATTGTTCCGGGGTGAGCAGCTTGCGCCATTCGGCGTCGGTCTTAATGACTTTTTGCATGGTGTTGGTGGGGGTGGCGCCCAAGGCCAGGAGGCTGAGCGCAATGAGCAGAGATAGATTCACGACGGGAAGATGGCACATTCCGCCGCCCCGCGCAACCCGGTCAATTTTCCTGATCGATTTGCGCCGACGACGGGAGCTCTTTGCGGTGGGTCAGGTAAAAACCGGCCCCGACTACGCTCCAGAACAAGGTTGCCAAATATCCCAGCAACGACATCGCCAGGGCGGCCGCGCCGGGCACGCCGACCCGGTTAAACATTGCCACATACATCCCTTCCCGCACGCCAAAGCCAGAGACGGTGATCGGAATGGCGGTGACGGAATTGATGATCGGCAGGTAGAGGAAGTAGTCCACCAGACTGGCATGAATGCCCAAGCCGCGACCGATGCACACAATGGCCAGCATGGAGAAAACGTGCACCCCGATGGTCACCACGGAAGTTTTCAACAAAACCATCGGGTGGGAAGCGTAGACCCGATAGGCGTCAATCATCCGCCGGAGGGTATCGTATTTGGGAATCTTTTCCAGCCAGGCTCGGACACCGGGAAAGCGGTCAGCCGCGCCCTTCCACAGGCCGGCGATGGTGATCACCACGGTGGCAAAGACCACTCCCAAGGTAATGATGGCGAACGTGCGCAAGCGGCCATCATCGAACACCCGATGGTAATACGTGCCCATCATGACCAGGGCCACCACAAACAACCCCAGCAACCCGATGATGCGATCGACAATGACCGTGGCCACCGCCTCGGCTTTTTTATGATGGGTTTCATGCGCGACATACCACGCCTTCATCACGTCCCCGCCGGTGGCGCCAAGCATAAACGCATTAAAGAACATGCCGATAAATGTGATGGAAGTGGCCCGCCAGAACGTCAACTCCAGGCCTTGCACGCGCAAAATCCATTGCCACCGGATAATGGCGCACAGGATCACCACTCCCATCGACACGATGGCCAGCCCGAACCAAACCAGGCTCACGCGGCGGAAGGAGTCCAACAGATGATGCGGCCCAGTGTGCCAGACCAAGGACAGCCGCTCCGCCCGTGGCAATTTCAGCAGATCGATGGCCCGGCCGGAGCTTTTTGATTCGTCCGCCACAATGCAGTGGGTGCGGAGGCTCTCGAATTGCGGGAGCGTCAGGTGCAGGGCCGCCGCCGCGGCAGGGGCGGGCGTGTCGGGCGAATCCGCAATGGATTGGCAGGCCGATTTCGTCTCGTCACTCAAAATATTATTAAAGAGATAAACGAGAATGCCCAGGCTGACCAACACCCGGACCAAATTGCCAAGCAGCTTCTTCATGGGTCTGATTTCAATCGCAAAATTTCATGCACTTGTTTGACAGGTTCCGCAATTTTTTCGGCCGGCCAACTCGGATGGATTTCCCATGCACAGATCATAGCAGGGGTCAGGTACGAAGTCAGCCGCGAAAAATCAAACGTCCCGCACCCCGGCGGCTGGTGATCGAAGGCGGGCGCCGTAAAATCCTGCAAGTGGATCCCGGCCGTGCACCCCCGATATTGCTCCAGGAGCGTTTCGTGGCGGGTGAATCCGAAATTTTCCTGCATCTGGGCGTGGCCCACATCATGCCAATACGCCACGGTCGCCGCGCCATACCGGCGCTGGAGCTCGCCGACTTCAGCGGCGAACGGAATCTCTTCCAGCGCCTGGCGCGTCTCCACCCCGAGTTTGATCTTGAGCTGCTGGGCGTGCGGCACAATCACGTCCAGCGATCGCAGGACCTGATCGAAGTATTTGGGTTGTTTCTGGGCCCGAACCGCAAGGGCCCGCTGGCGGACCCGTTCGAACTTCGGCGTCGCGCGCCGGCCCCGGGCAAATAGCAGCATTAATTTTTCAGTGTAGTGGCGCATCTCCACCGACCCGAGGTGCAACACGACAGCCGGCGCCCCGAGGCTGGCCGCAAAATCCAACGTGCGCAAGGTATGGCGGACCGCCTGTTCCCGCTCGCTCTCCCGGCGGGCACTGGGCTGATAGTAATCCGGCGCCGGCCCATTCAAGCCGACGGGCAGTGGACAAAAATTGTGCAGTGAACTGATCTTGATTTCACCGGCGCTGACCGCTTTTTGAATTCCGTCCACCAGCGACAGCCGGGTCGCGTGCCCGAGTTCCGCAAACTCGAACCCGAGTTCGCGAATTTCGTTGAGCATCGCGCGGCCGTCAATGTGCCGCTTGGAATTCCAACAGGTGGAGAAGGCAAACATAAACAATCGAGGCCAACGCTGACCGGTGGGTTCGCGTTGGCCTCGGCGAGATCCGGTGGATCAATAGCTGCTCAAGAACGGGCGGGGACCTTTGGCTTTCCGGCGGCGTTTCTCGCTCGGCTTTTCAAAGTGCCGGTGCGCGCGCGCTTCCCGCAAGGTACCTTCCCGGTCCAGCTTGCGTTTCAAACGGCGTAATGCCTTTTCAACAGGCTCGCCTTTTTTTAATTTTACTTCTGACAAGTTATCTCAACTCCTCTCTCTGGTAAATGTGGGCGGCATATTACGGAGACCGGCGCCCGCTGTCAAAGCCTATTGCGCCGATTCTGCCAGCCGCTGTTCCCATGGCCGGAGCCGGGCATAATCGGCCACAGGCACCGCTTGGATGATCGACCGCACGAAGGCGGGTTGATCCAGCGCCAGCTGTGCGAGACCGGCCGGGAGTGCCATGACCTCCCCAAAACTCTGGTCGACCGCCCGCCGGACAAACGCCATGAACAGCCGCATCAGGACCGCCGCAAACGCATTATCCAGGCGCACAAACAGCTCACCGGAATATTCAATTTCCGTCGGCCCGATTTGGGAAAAGTTGATCACCACCACCGCCTGCCCGCGCGCGGTGAAGGAACCGCTTTGCGCCCCTTCCACATAATAGACCCGGCGGTTCGGCCGGCAATCAATCAACTCCAGCCAGCCAACCGCTCCCTCCTGGTTGGTCGCGATGAGGCGTCCCTCGGGGGTGATGACCGGCCGGTAGCTGACCAGTTCACATTGATCCGCCAACACGGCACACGCCCCGGCGTTATCAAGGAGAAAGGTGAAATCCTCGAGCCGGCCGGCAAACTTTCGCGCGGCGGGTTGCTGGTGCAGCGTGCAGTGCGTCAACACCGCGCGCACCAGCCGCTGATTCGTCACGGACAATGTCTCCAGCGGCAGGGTCAGCGGCGCCGCTTGAACAGCGGAGACCGCAAAGAATATTAGCCACCACCGACGCACGGTTAGCTCCTTGTCAGGAATTCCTTTAGTTTGGCGGCCAGCTTCGGGCCGATGCCCGGCACGCTGGCCAACGGTTCGATCCCAGCCAATCGCATTCGTTGAATCGACCCGAAATGCTTCAGGAGTGCAATCTTTTTCTTCTCGCCCAATCCGTCAATCTCATCCAGCACCGATTCCTGAATCCGCCGCTGCCGCAATTTCTGGTGATAGGAGTTGGCGAACCGGTGCGCTTCGTCGCGCAGCCGTTGGAGCAGATGCAGGGCCGGGGAATTGCGCGGCAAGCGCAACGGTTCCGGGACATCGACCCGGTAAATTTCTTCCAACTGTTTGGCCAGCCCGATGACCGGGATCCGGGTCCCGATCTGCTCCAGTGCGCGCACGGCGGCGTGGAGCTGGCCAAGGCCGCCATCCACCATGACCAAATCCGGGAAAGCTTCGCCGGTCGCCCCCACCCGGGCAAACCGACGACCCACCACCTCCGCCATGGCCGCAAAATCGTCGCTGCCAATGACTGTCCGGATCCGATAATGGCGGTAATGCGCCTTCTGGGGCCGCCCGCCCTGAAAACAGACCGACGAGGCCACCGCAAGCGTGCCGGAGATGTTGGAAATATCAAATCCTTCAATGTGCGCTGGCACGGCCGGCAACTCGAGGACGCGCTGCAAGTCGGCCAGTTCGGCGGCGGGAGTAATCCGTGCCGGTAAATCGCGCGCGAACTTGCGTTCCCGGGTCGACCGCGCGATTTCTTTCAAGCTGCTGATTACATCGCGGAGTTCGGCGGCTTTCTCGAATTGCTTGACGGCTGCGGCGGCGGTCATCTGCTCCTGCAATTCCGCCAGGGCAGCCTGATTTCGTCCTGCGAGAAAATCGCAGGCGAGTTCAACCCGCCGCAAATACTCCGGCTGCGGCAAATCTTTGAGGGGAACCGGCACCAGATACGCCGAGTACTTCAAATCCTTTGCCTGGGGTGTCGCGGTGCCTTGCACGAGCACGCCGAACTTCTTGCGGGCCCACTGCATCGCCACGCGCACGGCAGCGGCATGCGCGAACGGCCCAAAATACCGGGCGCCATCGTCCTTCTTGAGCCGCGCAAACTTGAATCGCGGATACTCCTCGTTGGCCGTGAGCTTGACCAGGAGAAAGCGTTTGTCGTCTTTGAGAAGGACATTGTAATGCGGCTTATATTCCTTGATCAGCTTGCCTTCGAGCAGCAGTGCCTCCGGCTCACTGGCCACAACAAACGTCTCAAAATCCGCGATGGAATCCAGCAGCGCCCGCGTTTTGGGATCCCAGCGCATTTGCCGGGACGGCTGAAAGTACTGCCCCACCCGCTTGCGCAACGACCGCGCCTTGCCGACGTAGATCACGCGGCCGAGCCGGTCCCGCATCAGGTACACGCCCGGGCGGTTCGGCAAATCACGAACTTTGGATTTAAGAGTGGGCGGCGACACTGCTGTTTAGCATACGAGCCCGCGTGGAAATTTGCAAAGCCTGATCATTGTTGTGATCATTGTTGCGTCCGTCCCGGACGCTCCCAATCCTCTTATTTGGCGAGGGTCTGCGACCCTGCCGTGCCGTTGAGACCGCATTAGTAGGACAGGCGAGACGCCTATCCCACTATTAAAACTCTTTGTTCGGCGAGGGTCTGCGACCCTGCCGTGCCGTTGAGACCGCATTAGTAGGACAGGCGAGACGCCTATCCCACTATTAAAACTCTTTGTTCGGCGAGGGTCTCCGACCCCGCCGTGCTGTCGACCGAAGGTCTTTTATAGAACGCGTCCGTCCCGGACGCCCCCTCAGCTATCCAACGGACTTTTGATGGGTAAACCGGATCGGTTCAGGACATGGGTATGGAGGTTTTCTCGCGCATTCGCAAAACACCGAGCAACTCCCCGAGTTCGGCGACCCGAAGCACCCAGCACGCCGCTCCGAAAACAATGACGGCCACTCCGATTGAACCGGCCAGGTCGACATAGCGGTTAAATGTCAACAGCTGGTGGGTGCCCCACGCCGCCGCACTCATCGCAACCGAGGCGGCGGCCACTTTGGCAGTCGACCGAAGCAAGGCCCCGGCACCGATGCGCCCGAGTCTTTTGCGCATGTGATAGAGCAGTTGGCCAAGGTTGATGAGCGCCACCAGCGCCGTTGCCAGGGCGAGTCCGGGCGCCCCGAGCTTCAACTTCCACGCGAACAGATAACAAAGTCCCGCATTGAAGATCATCGAATAAACTGCCACGCGCGCGGGTGTGCGCGAGTCGCCGAACGCGTAGAAAGCCGGCGCCAAGACCTTCAAGGCCGCGTATCCGGCAAGCCCGATTGCAAACGCTTGCAGGCAGTGGGCCGTCTGTGCCGCGGCGGCGGCGTCGAATCGGCCGTGCTGATAAATCACCGAAATAATCGGCCCGGCCAAGACCGCCAGGCCACACGCCGCTGGGAACGACAAAAACACGGCCAACCGAATCGACCGGGCCAGCGTTTCGCGCACCTGGTCCAGTTCGCCACGAGCCGCCTGGGTGCTCAGGGTTGGCAATGTCGCCGTGGCAATGGCAACGCCAAACACGCCAATCGGAAATTGCATCAACCGGAACGAGCAATTGAGCCAGCTCACACCGCCGTCCCACGAGGAGGCAAACCAGTTGTTGATAAAAATATTCATCTGCACGGCGGCCGCACCCAGGACAGACGGGCCGAGCAGGCGCACGATGCGCCGGAAATCCTGATCGCGCCAATTCAGGATCGGTTCATACCGATACCCGATCCGGCGAAGGCTCGGCACCTGGATCAGCCATTGCGCGGCCCCGCCGATGAGCGTGCCGATGGCGATGCCGATCATCGCGCGACCGGCCAACGAGCGGTCATGCAGGAACCCGGGGGCGAGCAGAAAGGCGAAGCTGACGCCGCCAATGATGGAACCGACATTGAACATCATCGACGCGCTGGCCGGAATGCCGAAGTGTCGTTTCGCATTCAACATCCCCATCGCCAAGGCGGCCATCGCAACCATGAGCAGGAAGGGAAACATGATTTGCGTCAGGGTTGTCGTCAGTTCCGCCTTGCCGGGAATGGCCGAAAATCCGGGCGCGATCAAGCGCACCACCCAAGGGGCGGCGACAATCCCGGCCACGATGATCATCCCCAGCACGACAAACAACGCGTTCAAAACGAGATTGGCCAGCCGCCAGGCCGATTTGTCCCCTGCTGTGGCAACCTTCTGGGAAAACGTGGTCACGAATGCAGCCGACAACGCGCCTTCAGCAAATAGGTCCCGGAGTAAATTTGGAATCCGGAAGGCGGTCACGAACGCGTCGAACTCACGGCTGGCGCCAAATAACGAAGCCAGCACCTGCTCGCGCACCAGCCCGAGGACCCGGCTGCCGAGCACCGCAAGGCTGACCGTGCGCGCCGAGCGGACGACAGAATTACCGGCTGGTTGAGGTTCGCTCATTGGTTGCGCAGAATAGGAAAAACTTGCCAAACCGGGAAGGATTACTTCGTGGAGCAAGCATCAACTGGAGGGCGAGCCTCCCGGCGAGCCGTTCGCGAGGTCTTGGGTTGGGCGTGGGTCTCTGACCCCGCACAGGCTGCGACCGAAGGTCTCCCTATGCCCGCATTAGAGACCTGCGGTCAAATAAAACGACGCGGTCTGGAGACCGACGCCGAACAAAATCTTCCGACGCCGAACAGAATCGACTCAGCGGTGCAGCTTTAGCCACAATGATTATGAGTGTGTGGGTCGTTCCAAATTTTGAGGACGACGTCAGTCACTTGTTCGATCGTAATCCGATTCATACACCGGAAATCAATCGGGCATTCGCGCAGGAAGCAGGGGCTGCATTCCACCCCGGCGTTCAAGACGCAGCTGCGCGGGTCGAGCGGGCCGGTCTGTTGGGCGGCGGTCGAGCCGGTCGTAACGACCACAGGGGTGCCGAGCGCTCCCGCCATGTGCATCGGGCCGGTATCATTGGTCAACAGCACACGGCAGGATTGAAGGAGTTCGCACAGTTCCAGCAACGTCGTCTGGCCGGCGACGTTGACGATCTGATTCGAATCCGGCAATCGTTGGCGAAGCAGGGCCGCGATGGCGGCGACCGCCTTGATTTCACCCGGCCCCCCAAAAAGCAGACACTGGCAGCCGGTGGTTTCGATTACGCGCGCCGCGACTTCTGCAAAGCGCTCCGGCAGCCAACAGCGCGCCGGACCGAACTCGGCACCGGCGTGAATACCGAAGGTCTGCGGGTCAGGTTTTAATTGGAACTTCGCGAACGCAGCCGATTCACCCGGTGCCAGCCAAATGCGCGGCGGAACCGGCTCACGGCTGCCGCCCAGATTCCCCACAAGGTCAAGATAGTGATGGATCTGGTGACGGATGACCGGAAAATACTTGGTCTTGAAAGTCCGGCCACCAACGGTGATCGACCGATAGGTCGGACGTTCGTTGACTGGTTCGGCGACGACATCGGTGAGCAGCCCCCGCCGCCAGTGACCGGCGAAGCCAACGCGTCGCGGGATCCCGGCCCGCCAACATTCCCAGGCCGAGCGAAACGAATTCGGGAAGATAACCGTCAGGTCAAACTGGCCGGCGCGCAGGTCGGCGACGCCCGTGAGAATTTCATTCAGGTGCGGATTGTGCCGCCAGAGGTCGCCAAGTTTCGCCGGGCATTGCAAAGCAATGTGAGCGGACGGGGCCCATTCGCGCAGCCGTTGAACGGCCGGCATGGTCAGCACGCTATCGCCCACCCAGTTGGTGGCGCGAATCAGGATCCGGCCCTTAGCGATGGCAGATCCGGGCGACGGCGTCATCGAAATCCTTGGCTCCCTGAATGATGCGAATCTCCACGCGGAGGAAATAAACTGGAATATCACGCCGGTCGATTTTCGGAAACCGGACCGCATCTTTTTCGGTCGTCAGAATCGCTTTGGCGCCGCGGCGGAGGCTGCGATTGATCATGTTGAGGATTTCTTGCTGGGTGTATCGGTGATGGTCGGCGTAGCTGCGCCGGTAGACGACGTTGGCACCGAGGCTGCGGAGACCCTCCTCGAAACTTTCCGGTGCGGCAATGCCCGAGAGCGCGGCCACGTCGAGATTTTGCAGCGCCGTGAGCGGGGACTGCTCACCGGTAAAGACGTCCTGAATGTAGAGCGGTTGGTGGGCGCATTCAATGATTTCCGCCCGATCATTATATTGCCGGAGCGCTTTGCGGAGTTTGTCGGTGCCAAACTGGCCACACTTCGTGATAAAAATATAGCGGGCGCGTTTGAGATTGGCGATCGGCTCGCGGAGCGTACCGCGGGGCAAAAGGTAGTGATTGCCAAACGGATTATTGCGATCCACGAGACAGATATCGAGGCGGCTTTTGAGCCCGAGATATTGGAAGCCGTCGTCGAGCAGCAGCGTATCGCAGCCAAAGCGTTGAATGGCGTACCGGCCGGCTTTGACCCGGTTCTTGTCCACGAGCACCACCACATTCTTGAGATTGGAGGCCAGCATGTACGGCTCATCACCGGCTTGTTCGACGTCGAGCAGGAGCGCCTGGCCATCGGAGACAACTTTCGGCGGCACCTGATCTTCCTGCAGCGTCACCTTGGCGATGAAGCGTTGCCAGAATGGGCGCGGCGTACTCTTGTACCCCCGGGAAAGAATGGCGACACGGCGGCCGGCTTGCTGGAGGGCCCGGGCAAAGATCTCGACGACCGGTGTCTTCCCGGTACCGCCGACGGTGAGATTGCCGATGCTGACCACCTGACAGCCCAGGGTGTGATCGCGAAAAATCCGGTTCCGCCAGAGCCAGAGCCGACACTGGACGATCCCCTGGAAGAGCAGCGACAAACCATACAATCCCGCACTCGTGAGACGCGCGCCCAGGTCACGGCGGCGATCAAAGATGACGTCGAGGATGTACTGTTCAACTGCTTCGGTCCATTGCCACATGTCCCGGCATAGTGCCGAAGCGCGCGGGGCAGGTCAAGCGTGCCGGTGGTCAGCCAAAACACCTTTTGCCAGCTTCTTGACATGGCGGAATGGGTCTCTTATTCTCGAACTGTGTCCGAAACGATTCCTCAAAATTTACGGCAGTTACTCGCCGCCACGCGGCTGCTGACGGATTCACAGATCGACACCCTGCTCGCGGCTCCGCGCGGCGCGGGTGAGTCGCTGGTTACGGCGCTGGTTAAATCCGGAGCGGTGGCCGAAGAAAAACTTCTCGAGGAATTGGCCCGGGCCCTCCAGTTGTCCTACACGCGGATTACCGACAAGGAAATTGACACGACCGCGCGCGCCAAGGTGCCCACCAAAGTCGTCTTCCAACACAACATCATGCCGATGCGCGCCGACAACGGCACACTGGTGATCGCCGTCAATGATCCATTCAACCTCGCGATGATCGAGTCCGTGCGGCTGGTCACAAAATGCCGGGTCGAGTTGGCGCTCAGCCCGGCGGTGGACATCGCCAAGGCGTTGAAACGCTATTACGGCGTGGGGGCCGAAACGCTCGATGAATTGCTTCAGAAAAATGTGCTCGACCTCGACGCCACGACGGAAATTACCAAGGAAGACTTGGAAAGTGGCGATCAGGAAGCCAGCGTCGTCAAGTTCGTCAACCAGATCATCTGGGAAGCTTTTAAGGAGCGCGCCACCGACATCCATCTGGAACCGATGGAAAACGATCTCCGGATCCGCTATCGCGTGGACGGCGTCCTCCATCAAACACCGGTGCCACCCCAATTAAAACGCTTTCAAGCCGCCATCATCTCCCGGATCAAAGTCATGGCCAACATGGACATTGCCGAGCGCCGGTTGCCGCAGGACGGCCGCATCAATGTCCGCAGCGGCGGCGAAGAAATTGACGTACGGGTGTCAACCATCCCCACCGCGTATGGCGAGAGCGTCAGCCTGCGGTTGCTCACGCGCAGCAGCATTTTACTGGGGCTGGAGAGCCTCGGCTTCAGCCACGACGATGAAAAGATCGTTCGCAAGCTGGTGGAACTGCCCCACGGAATCATTCTCGTGACCGGCCCAACCGGGTCCGGCAAATCCACTTCGCTCTACGCATTTCTGAGCACGATCAACTCCATTGACCAACGGATTATCACCATTGAAGATCCGATCGAATACGAGCTGCCGGGCGTGAATCAAATGCATGTGAAACCCGACATTGGCCTGACTTTTGCCAGTGGGCTGCGGCACATTCTCCGGCAGGATCCTGACGTCATCATGGTCGGTGAAGTCCGCGATTTGGAAACAGCGGAAATCGCCATTCGAGCGGCCCTGACCGGGCACCTGGTCTTCTCGACCCTCCACACCAATGACTCGGCCGGGGCCGTCACCCGGTTACTCGACATGGGCATCGAACCGTTTTTAGTCAGTTCCTCGGTGGAAGCGTTGATCGCCCAGCGGCTCGTCCGCACGATTTGCAAAGCGTGCAAGGAAGAATACCGGCCCGAGGCCGAGTTTCTCCGGGAAGTGGGATTCCCCGAAGCCGAGATCGGCACTGCGAAGTTCTATCGGGGCCGTGGCTGCGAGGAATGCCGGTTTACCGGCTATAAGGGCCGGACTGGGATTTACGAGATTCTCGTCATGCAGGAGAATCTCCGGCCGCTGGTCATTGCGCGCACCTCGTCGAATACGATTAAAGCTGCGGCCATCGCCAACGGCATGAAGACACTCCGGGATGATGGCTGGGTGAAGGTCAAAACCGGCATGACCACCGTCGAGGAAGTCGGTCGCGTCACGCAAGAAGACGAAGCATTGATCGAAGCGTAATTCCCCCCACATCCGCTTCAATTATAGAAACTTGAGTGCAGCAATGAACACGCTGCGCGCAATGACGCCCTGCCGTTAGCCGCCTGATGGGAGAATCCAGTCGTGCATCCTCGCAAAATTCGCGCGCGGAATTGAGCTTGCAACCGTGCGGAGGCGCGCCTACACCTGCGAACCATTCCAATGAACGCCGCGGATCCATCACATCCAGTCCCACTAACACTCGCTGAATTGTTGCGAATCCAGGCGCCACCTGAACCGACTGATTTTGCTGATTTCTGGCAGTCCACTTACCGGGACGTCACCGCCCAGCCGTTGGAATCAACCCAAACCGAGTTGGAATCGCCGAGTTCGGAACATCGGTTGTTTGAAATTTATTTCCGCACACTGGCGGGGGTCCGCATCGGCGCCTGGCTCGTTTTCCCCCGCTCGCGACCAGTGCACCTGGGGGCCGTCATCGGTCACGGGTATGGCGCGCGCACTGCACCGGAGTTTCCGCGCCGTTCAGCGGCCTGCCTTTTTCTCAATGCTCCCGGCTTCAGTCTGTCTGCGGCACCTGCGATTCCCAGCACGGTTGACCAGCATGTACTGCACGGCATCGACCAGCGCACGACCTACATCTTGCGGCATTGCGTCGCTTCGTTGTGGTCCGGCGCGCGAGTGCTGGCGAAACTTGTGCCGGCAGCGGCGGATCAGATTGTCTACTATGGCGTCAGCTTCGGCGGCGGACTGGGGGCACTCGCGCTGCCGTGGGAGCCACGCTATCACCGCGCGTATCTGGAGGTGCCGACGTTTGGCCACCACCCGCTGCGACTGAGCATTCCCGGGACCGGCAGTGGCGAACCAGTCCGGCATTACGCCGCAGCGCACCCGGAAGTGCGGCAGGTTCTGGCTTACTTTGACGCTGCAACGGCGGCCCGGCGGATTCGCATCCCGGTCTTTGTGGCTCCGGCATTGGTCGATACCGTCGTCCCGGCGCCCGGCCAGTTTGCCGTGGCCAATGCCTTACCGGAACCGAACGAACGATTCGTCCTGACCGCCGGTCACGCCGACTACCCGGCGGCAGCAACGGAACGCCGCCAACTCGAAGAACGGCTCGAACGGTTTCTTTGGTCGGGCGCTCCACTCTGGTAGGTTCGCATCCAGCGGTCAGCCCGGCTCGCACTTGCCAATTGTTCTCGCTCCAGTCATGATCGGGGAATGGAAATTCCGGCAGCCAACACTCCCACTCCATCCGACAGAGACATCCTCCGCGATGTTGATCAGCCGGCGAGTCTGACCTGTGCCGTCGCGGCCTTTCGGTTTTGGAGACCCGCCGGGCCCGGTATCAGTCGCGGCATCCTGGTATTGGTGCCGGGCGCGAATGGGGACGGCCGGGCCATGGTCATGGAACCGGTCTGGCAGGATTATGCGCGGCGCCAGCAACTGGCACTGGTAGGCTGCTATTTCAAAGACCACCTTCATGCGAATATGAATGTCGAGGAGTATTGCCGGGCGGGGGCCGGCAGCGGCGCGGCATTACTCACCGCCTTGCAGCAATTCGCCGACCAAGCCCAGCGGCCGGAAGTCGCGACGGCTCCCCTCTTGTTTTGGGGACATTCGGCCGGGGGCCAGTTTAACTATGAGTTTGCCTGCTGGCAGCCGGAGCGTGTGCTGGCATTTGTTGTGAACAAGGGGGGCTATTATTACACGCACCTCGCGCCGGCAGCCACGCGGCAGGTGCCGGGGATTTTTTTTATCGGGGCCAACGACGCCGAATTTCGAGTGGCGAGCATTCGGGGCATCTTCGCAGTCAATCAGTCGGCGGGAGCCGGATGGAAACTGGTAATTGAACCCAACACCGGCCATGAAGAAGGGGAGAGCCGCGAACAGGCGCTGCGTTTTTTTGACGGCGTGATCACCGCGCGTTTTGCCCAAGCAAACGGTTCGGGGCAGCCATCATCGCTTGTTGAGCAGTTTTAGGAACGCCCGATCCTCATCCCCGCGCAGCAAGGATTCCACCCGCGACGATCAGCACGGCCCCAATGCAGATCGGGAGCGGATGCACGGTCTTGGATTCGCCCATGATGGTCAAACCGATCAGGACCGCCACCAAAGTGTTCATATTATAGAGCGGTGCTAACTGGCTGATGTTGCCACCGTAGCGGGAGATCCCAATCGCGATGCACCCGGTGGCCAGCGCCCAGAACAGGGCAAAAAGTGCGGAGTACCCAATGGCCGGCAGCGACCATTCACTCGCCCGCGTCGCCCACCACCAGACGCCGCCCACGAGGGCAATGACCAATCCCACCACGATCAAATAAGGCCCCTGGCTAATGCCTTGCGCTGATTTCTGGAAGACGCCGGAAATCCCGAGCAGGATCGCCGCGGCAACGCCGCCGATTAAAATGGAAAGGGAGTGGTTATTCATAGTTGAAGGTGTTCTTGGACAAAAGTGTAAAACAACAAGCGTCGGTCATTGGTACTAGCACAATAGGGAGATTAACTGTGGGGCTTTGCATCGCTCGTGAGATTAATTGCAGCCTCCGCCGAAAGTTGAATTGGTTTTTGCGCAAACCAAGCGAGGACGGCCCCCAGCAAAAACGTGATGAATCCGAGGATGGCTGTCAAAGCAGGCGCAAGCCAGGTGCTGTATTCAAAGGGAAACATTCCGTGGGTGGGATCTCTGGGGTCATAGAATAATCTGGCAGTCGCGGGCAAACCATTATCATCAAGGAGCGGCATCGATGGCTTGAGTTTACATCCCACGGCCCGGCGATACATCACTTCTTGGCCGGTATTTGTCTCGAAGACAAACTCGTTATAGAACGTCCAACTATAATCCTTGGAATTGCTCACTTCTTTCATCTTGGCATTGAGTTCAGCTTGGTTCTTAAGCATTAAATCCGTGTGCTCTGGATTCCTCGCCACAACCGACACAGCGACCGCCTCGGCTTGCCGCCCCGTCGTGAGGAGGCGCAAATCTGGCCACAGCTGCTTGGTGGCCACGCCCATCATTACCAATCCGAGCAGTGCACAAAGGACTTTAGGAATCAGATAGCCAGGGGTATAAGTCTGTGCGGGAACCGTTGCATCCGTTGGGGCCGGCGAATCCGCTGTTCCCGCATTCTTTTCGGCGATTTTCTGATCATTCGCCTGCGCCTCTTCCATGCCCCATTTTTTAACAACCCCGGCTTTTTCCTGATGAATGAAATACATCACCAAACAAAATCCGCAAATCACCAGGGCAAAAACGTAGAGATAGCCACACATGTAATTATATTTGATCGGCACAACACCTTGGTCAAGCACCGGCGTGAGGACCGTCAATTTGAGCGAAGCGCATTCCGTGCGGATCTTGTCCAGAGCTTTCGCCCGCCAGATTGAAAAATCGCCCGGCTGTTCCGCTTCGGCGATGACAATGATATGGACTCCTTTACGCCCGTTGAGGCTGGCGGTGCGGGCATGACTGATCAGGCCGCCCTTGCAAACATTGCGGGCAAGGGAAATCAGCTTCTGATCGGGTCTGGGCAAATCAATAAACCGGGAAAGCAGGGCGTTCATGACTCGTGAGATCGGCGACATGAAATTCCGAACCGGATCTTCGACAAGGGCCAGATCCATGCTGGCCGCTGGCTTGACGATCGCAGACGAACAGGTCGCCGACTTGGGGATCAGACCGGGGGCGGCTTGATTTGCATAGCTCACCAGTCGCCGGCAGAAGGCCTGCGCGATTTCATTCGGATCACTCCCCGCCGGTAGCAGCGCAGAAAAAGAAAGTGCAAAACCGCGCTCTAATCGCACCACGTTGATCCCCATTGCCGCAGGGTCGTCGGCTTGCAGTCGTTGATTCAGTTCATCCACTTCCCGATTCTTCGCCTTCCGGGTAGTTGGCACCATGGCAACCACGGCATTTGTCTGAACTTTGTGGAGAATCTCCGCCCCCGCCTTCAGCAGCACACGGTCGAGCCCCCGGACCACTTCTGTGCGCCAAGTGGTTGCCCGGGCTTCGAGTTCCTGTCCCAACGCCGCACTCGCAATCCGCAAGGCCGCCAATTCACTTTCACGCTGGGTCAGTGTCTTTGTTGCAGTCCCAATTTTGCGATCCAAGGCGAGCTTCGCTTCCAGTGCATCAATCTGGGTCTTGATATCATCGCGGTGTTTCATTTTTGCTTCGCCCGCCGCATCACGCAGGCGAATTTCGTAACCAGCACCCCTGTCCTTGACGACTCCGTTTGCATACCAGGGCTTGGCGACAATATCGTTAGCCGCTACTGGGCGACCATTGGGATCCCGGAGTTTGGCATCCATCAGAATCTGCGCAACTTGAGTCTGTTGAAGCTCATTGGTCAGACAGACACGCACCATTTCACCCGCCGGTGGGAGAAAGAATTTCGCCCAGCACAACAAGAAAATACCCAGCCCGTTTGTGGTCAAAAACCCGACAATGCCGCCAACGATGCCGCAGCCGGCGCTATAAGTTCCCATGAGATTGCGAGGAATATAGTCATAAACCAACGGGTAATAGACCATGCCCCCAATGATGCCGACAATGGCGGTGGTCTCGCCGAAGAAAATAATTTCCAATAACGAGGGGCGCTGGTCCGGCAGATACCACGTGACATACGCGAAGTAACTCAGCGTAAGAATCGTGACCAGGCTGACACACGTGAGCCAGATCCGCATCCGATGATGCCGCCCTTTGTCAGCGAAAACCCCGATAATCGGAATCAGAAACAGGTTGAGGATGCCACCCACCGCAATATTGATGCCCATCTCTTGAAAGCTATATCCCCACTGATTGATATACAGGAGAGTGCCCAGACCTCCCAAACTGGCTCCTAACAAGGTCGTCGCGATCATGAAAACATACAGGTAGCGCAGTTGGGGCTGCGTGATGGCCTTCCAGGCTTTTTTGAGGTTAAATTTCTCGCCGGTGATCGTACTCTTCGGGGGGACTTCATGAATACCAAAGAAGTAGTTGAATACCACAATCAACAACCCCACCGCCGCGCTCCAATAAAGAATCTTAATTCCACTAATTTCCCAACCCAGAAAGGGAATCACTTCATCAAAGCGACCGATCACCGCCAGATAGAAAACAATATTAATGATGGTGCTAACCCAGGTATTCATGGCGGCCGACCGGCCGCGCATATCGGGGGGGATGATCTCCAGTTTCAGCGCCTCAAAAGGGGCGCCAAAAGTGCCAATCAGCGCCCCGACACACATCAAGCCTAAAAAGACCCAAATATTGTGTGCCAACGGGTAGCAGAACATCACGATGGCCGTCCCGGTAAAGTTAACGATCAGAAAAATCTTCCGCCGGCCCCACCGCGTCCAGATCCGATCCGACATAAATGAGATGTAGGGCCCGAGGGGGATGAACATGAATAATAAGCCCGGCAGGGAGAAAAAAAAGGTCAACGCTGCCGGATTGTCAATCAACCGATTGAGAATAAAAAAATTGACGCCATTGACCTGAATCATGAAGTAGAAAAGCGCCCACGGGAGCGTGACCATGATCAGCCACAAGAATGGAATCCGATTCTGACGGGTGACGAGCATTATTTATCAAACTGAACGAGATTTCCGCCGGCGCCGGGCGCCCCAAAGGGTGACTCCGCCCGCCAACCACATCAGCAAGACATTCGGTTCGGGAATCACCGCCAGGGATTGATTGAACATCACGCCGCTCAACAGGACCTGATCGCCGACGATGGACAACCGCGCCTGACTCGCATCCCAACCGCCCCCGCTAAGGATCAAGGCATTCGTCAGATTCGCCGCCGGTGCCGACCCATTGAAATGGAACAAGACAAAGCTGTCTGCCAGCACGTTACTGCCCTGCCATTGCGCCAGCCCGGCCACCCCGGGTTCGGCGCCCAGTTGCAACGTCCACTGATTCGATCCGAAATAATTCAGCCCGTTCAGCGTGGTCACGTCCACCCGATCCGTCGCTGTCATCCCCAGCTCCCAGTCGTACACAAAGCCGTTCGACAAATTCAAACTGCTGACCGTCAACAACCCGGCCCCACCGATCCCGGGGGACAAGATTCCACCACTGCCCAATGTCAAGGCGCTTGCAAAGGCCCCCGTCCCGCCCACGGTGGCGCCACTGTTTACAAACACGCTGGTATTACTGAGTGTGCCCGCCAGTAACAAAGTGCCGGCATCCACCGTCAAGGCCCCGCTGAAGCTGCTATTCCCACTCAAGCGCAGGGTGCCCGCGCCGGTCTTGATCAGCCCGCTGCCGGCCGTCCCGCTGATCGCGCCCGTCAGGTCCACGTCGATAAACGCGGTCCCATTGTCCACCTGAATCGTGCGCACGCCGCCGTTCAGATTGAGCGCATTCATAAAGCTCACCGTGCTATCGGCCTGGCTCGAACTGAACTGCAACGTGCTGCCGTTGGGAACAAAGCGGGTGGCACCCCATACCAGCGTCCCACCCGCATTCCCCAGGTTGACGGTCAACGTCCCGCCTCTGGCCGAGAAGCCGCCACTGCCGGCCCAC
>Ga0209083_1001512_pt1 | contig 26195 bp, 25 predicted proteins | sample AM7aDNAmetaG_FD_184132 | JGI IMG/M metagenome (GOLD analysis project Ga0209083, IMG submission 184132) | Freshwater microbial communities from Finland to study Microbial Dark Matter (Phase II) - AM7a DNA metaG (SPAdes) (version 3) | ecosystem: Environmental > Aquatic > Freshwater > Lake ...
AGAATGAGTGCAGCATCTACACCATCGGCATGATCATGCTGCAAAAGATGGACGTTACCCCGCCCCAAGCCTTCGATGCTGTCCTGAAACTCTCAGAATCCGTTGCACCAAACTGGGGATGACTCAGGGGGCTGGCCCGCTATCGCTGTCCCATAACCGATTGAGACTGGGCGTGGGACCGCCAGGTCTATCAGGTCAGCGTGAGGGTGCGGGGGAAGAAGTCCTGCTTCATGGCTTTCTTCGCCAGGGCGAGAGTTACTTCGGCCACGGCGTTGGCTTTCTTTGTGCCGATGCGCAGGGCGTCGATGACATCATCCGGGCGCTGTTCGAAATGCTGCCGGCGGGTGCGGATGGGGTCGATGAGCGTGTTGAGCACTTCGACCAACTTACGCTTGACCGGAACATCGCCGACGGTGCCGGCTGCGTAGCGGGCGCGGTACTCGTCCACCCAGGCTTTATCGGTGTTGAACGTCTCATGGAAGGCCCAGAGCGGGTTTTTATCGGGACTGGTTTCACCAGGCTCTTTACCGGTGATGCGCTTTGGGTCGGTATACATGCTCATGACCTTCTTCTGGACGACGTCGGCGCCATCGGAGAGGAAGATCGCGTTGTTCAGCGACTTACTCATCTTGAGCAGGTTGCCATCTGCTGATGGAGCGCCGATGCCGACCAGGCGCGTGACCCGGCCGAGCTTGGGCTGAATCACCGGGAACAGACCGCCGGCTGTGATGTAGTCTTTGTCTTCGGTGTGCGAATCAACGCCGCAGTAGATCTGGTCAAAGCGGCGGGCGACCTCGCGGGTCAGTTCCAGATGGGGGAGCTGATCCTCGCCGACGGGCACGAGTTCGGGGCGGAAGGCAAGGATGTCGGCCGTCTGGCCGACGGCGTACATCGGGAAGCCAAAGGGATATTTGTCGCCGAGGTCCTTGTCTTTGATCTCCTGGGCGAGGGTGGGGTTGCGCATCACGCGGTTGAAGGGAATGAGCATCGCGAAGAAGAAGGTCAATTCGTCGATGGCCGGCACTTCGGACTGCACGAACATGCAGCTCTTGTTGGGATCGATGCCGCAGGCGAGGTAGTCGGTGGCGATCTCGATGACCGAGGTGCGAATCTCGTCCGGCCGCTCAGCGCGGGTGGTGAAGGCGTGTTTGTTGGCGATGATGAAGAAACAGTCGTACTCATCCTGGAGAGCCAGGCGGTTCTCAACCGAGCCGACGTAATGGCCAAGGTGGAGTTTGCCGGTTGGGGTGTCGCCGGTGAGGATGCGTTTTTTGTGGGTGATCATAGGGTGGGGCATTCTAGTGCGCTGCGGCTGAAATACCATTGAGGTGCCAGGCGGAGGCTGGCCGCATTGATGCGATGCCACTCAAGAGGTATAGTTCCGGTTCATGCAGCAAGTCCTTACCAGCACACGGTTCACGACGACGGCCACGCGATAGGCCGGGCGGTGATCCTCTGGACTTGCCTGTCTCGGCCAGTTTCCTTCGGCGTTCTGTAGAGCCGGTGACCCCACCGGCGGAATCCCATAGATAGCAATACTTAACGAGATACAAAATGGCATCCATTACACTACCTGACGGTTCGGTTCGTGAAATCGCGGATTGTTCTACTGTTTATCAGATGGCTGAGAACATCGGCCGGCGGCTCGCTGAGGCGGCCATTGCCGGCAAGGTTGATGGCAAGGTCGTTGATTTATCCACCAGGCTGACTGGAGCGCACAGCGTATCCATCCTGACCGAGCGCGACCCGGAAAGCCTTGAGGTGCTTCGTCATTCAACTGCCCACGTGATGGCACAGGCTCTGCGCCGGGTTTTCGGCGATGGCGTGCAGTACACGATCGGCCCGGTGGTTGAGAGCGGCTTTTACTACGATGTCGAGATCCCCGGCGGCATCAAGGCTGAAGACCTGCCCAAGGTCGAAAAGGAGATGCAGAAGATCATCGAGCAGAAGCTGCCGTTTGTCCGCAGCGATGTGGCCCCGGCCAATGCCAAGGATCGCCTGCACGGGCAGAAGCAGCGGTTCAAGGATGAGATCATCGACGACCTCGTGAAGCAGGGCGAGAAGAGCGTCTCGCTGTACGAGCAGGGCGAGTTTCTGGACTTGTGCCGCGGGCCGCACATTCCGCATACCGGAAAGATCAAGGCATTCAAACTGATGAAGATCGCCGGAGCGTACTGGCGCGGCGATGCAACTCGCGAGCAGCTTACCCGCATCTACGGCATCGCCTTCTTCGATAAGAAGCAGCTTGAGGAGCACATGAAGATGCTGCAGGAGGCCGAGAAGCGCGATCACCGAGTGCTCGGGCCACAGCTTGGCCTGTTTGTCATCGACGATGCGGTGGGCCAGGGCTTGGTGCTTTGGAAGCCCAAGGGCGCGATTGTGCGCCAGGAGTTGCAGAACTTCATCAGCGAGCACCTGAAGCGGCAGGGATACTTCCAGGTCTTTACTCCGCACATCGGCCGGCTGGGTCTGTATCGCACCAGCGGGCACTATCCGTATTACAGCGATAAGCAGTTCCCGCCGCTGGTTGACCGCGACATCATCGCAAAACTGGCCGAGGAGAACTGTTCCTGTGCCCAGCTTGCGAACCTGCTGGAGAAGGGCGAGGTTGACGGCTATCTGCTCAAGCCGATGAACTGCCCGATGCACATTAAGATCTATTCATCCGAGCAGCGCAGCTACCGCGACCTGCCGATCCGCCTGGCGGAATTTGGCACGGTGTATCGCTGGGAGCAGTCGGGCGAACTGGGTGGCATGACCCGCGTTCGCGGTTTTACGCAGGATGATGCCCACCTGTTCTGCACGGAGGAGCAGGTGGCGGCCGAGGTGCTGGGTTGCCTGGAACTGGTAAAGATCATCCTGGGTACGCTGGGCATGAGCCAGTACCGCGTGCGTGTGGGCCTGCGCGATCCGGACTCGGCCAAGTATGTCGGCAAACCCGAGCAGTGGGACAAGGCGGAAAAGGCGTGCAAAGATGCGGCCGCGACCCTGGGTGTGTCGTTCACACTGGAGCCGGGCGAGGCGGCGTTCTATGGTCCGAAGATCGATTTCGTGATCAAGGATGTCATCGGGCGCGAGTGGCAGCTTGGCACCGTGCAGGTGGATTACCAGCTTCCGCAGCGGTTCGACCTTTCGTATATCGGAGCGGACAACAGCGAGCACCGGCCGGTCATGATCCATCGTGCCCCGTTTGGATCGATGGAGCGGTTTATCGGCGTGCTGACCGAGCACTTTGCCGGGGCGTTCCCGCTGTGGCTTGCGCCGGTACAGGTGGCGGTGCTTTCGATATCCGAGAAGAGCCTGCCATGGGCCAGCGAGGTGACCGAGGCGCTGAAAAAGCAGGGGTATCGCGTGGAACTGGATGCTGGCGCCGAGAAGATCGGATCGAAGATCCGCAACCATACCATGCAGAAGACTCCGGTGATGCTGGTCATCGGCGAGCAGGAAGCGGCCGCCAGGAGCGTCAACGCCCGGCCGTATCAGGAGGTCGAAGGCGTGCTCAAAGGGAATTACTCCCTGGAGGCGTTCATTGAGCAATTGAAGGAGAAAGTTGTGACGAAGTGGGTGGCTGGGAAGGTCGGATAGCCACGAAGGCATGAAGGAACACGTTGGGAAAGAACCTGGTCAGCTTCAGGGCGCCCTGTCCCGTCTGTGGTCAGACTGTGACTGCCTGTCGCCAGGAGAGTCTTCGACGTGACCGAGTTGCGGTGCCGTGGTTTGCGCCGTACGAAGTTCTCATCCACGAGGTCGTGGCCGGCAAGACCCACGATCCCCATTCGGACCGGAAGCGCATTCATTGGGCGTGCGATGCCTGCATCGATGCCGGGCGGGCGCTGCTTGCCGATCAGTCGAAACAGGAGTTCAATGACTGCTGGCCGTACTATGTCTACACGGATGACACGATCCACTGCAAAGACTGCGGCTGCGACTTCGTGTTTGCAAAGGATGAGCAGAAGCACTGGTACGAGAAGCTGCATTTCTGGGTCCAGTCCCGGCCCATCTACTGCAAGCCCTGCAAACAGCGACGCAAAGCAGCCGGGCAGAAGCCATCGGAACCGAAGTAGGTTGCTTGTGCAGCACTGTTACGCAGGTCTCACGTCCGATTCTTCTTGTAGAAGTTAATCAGTCCATTCGTTGAGGAGTCGTGGCTGGTCACCGGCTCGGCATCCTCCAATTCCGGCAGGATCACACCGGCCAGCACCTTGCCGAGCTGCACGCCCCATTGGTCGTAGCTGTTGATGTTCCAGATGATGCCCTGCACGAAGATTTTGTGTTCGTACATGGCTACGAGCGAGCCGAGCACACGGGGGGTGAGCTTCTTGAAGAAGATGGAATTGGTCGGCCGGTTGCCCTCGAATATCTTGTGCGGGATCAGATTCGAATCAGTCGTGCCATCTTTGATGACCTGCTCGCGCGTTTTGCCGAAGGCCAGAGCCTCGGTTTGGGCGAAGAAGTTGGAGAGCAGCATGGCGTGGTGTTCGCCGATTGTGTTTGGGGGAAGCGGGTTTTGCGTCTGGACAGGCGCCAGGAAATCGCAGGGGATCAGCTTCGTGCCCTGGTGGATGAGTTGATAAAATGCATGCTGGCCATTGGTGCCGGGTTCGCCCCAGATGATTGGGCCGGTCTGGTAGTCAACGCGCGTGCCGTCGCGGGTGATGTACTTGCCGTTGGACTCCATGTCGCCCTGCTGGAAATAGGCGGCAAAACGGTGCATGTATTGGTCGTAGGGCAGGATGGCCATCGACTGGGCGCCGAAGAAGTTATTGTACCAGACGCCCAGTAGCGCCAGGATCACCGGCAGATTTTTCTCCAGCGGTGCAGTGGAGAAGTGGTTGTCCATCTCGTGAGCGCCGGTGAGGAACTCGACGAAGTTGTCGAAGCCTATGTAGAGGGCGATAGGCAGGCCGATGGCGGACCACATGGAATAGCGGCCGCCGACCCAGTCCCAGAACTCGAACATGTTGGCAGTGTCGATGCCGAAATCCTTGACGGCTTTCGCGTTGGTGGAAAGCGCGACAAAGTGCCTGGCAACGGCCGACGGATCTTTGGCAGCCTTCAGGAACCATGCCTTGGCACTTTCGGCGTTGGCCATGGTCTCCTGGGTCGTGAAGGTCTTCGAGGCGACGATAAAGAGGACGGTTTCGGGGTTCACTTTCTTGAGTGTCTCGGCGATGTGGGTGCCATCAACGTTGGAGACGAAATGAACCTTGAGATTGCCGGCGTAAGGTTTGAGGGCCTCGGTCGCCATGACCGGGCCGAGATCCGAGCCGCCGATGCCGATGTTGACGACATCGGTGATGGCTTTGCCGGTATAACCTTTCCACGCGCCGGAGCGGACGTTGTGGCAGAATGTCTTCATCTGCTCGAGCACGCGGTTGACATCGGGCATGACATCCTTGCCGTCAACCATGATCGGGCGGTTCGATCGGTTGCGCAAGGCAACATGAAGCACGGCCCGGCCTTCGGTGATGTTGATCTTCTGGCCGGTGAACATCTTGTCGATCCAGGCCTTGAGGTCGCGCGACGTCGCCAGGGCGATCAGCAGCGGCATGGTCTCATCGGTGATGCGGTTCTTGGAGTAATCGAGAAGGATGTTGTTGAACTGGATGGAAAACTTTCCAAACCGCCTGACATCCTGGGCGAACAGGTCGCGCATCTGCAGGCCATTGGTCTGGCGGTAATGGGCTTGGAGGACTTTGTATGCCGGCAACTGTGTCAGACTGCTCATTGTTGGTATCCCTTAATCTGGTGACTGAGCTTGTGTTGTACTTACAGCAGCGGCGATGGCAAGGAGTGCGGAGGGTGGGGAGGGGTTGCGGTTTGTGGGATGAACAAGGAATATCGCGTTGACGAGGTTGTGCATTTTATGATGGAACAGGTTGCAGTACGTCGGTCAGGTTCGGTGGCGTTTGGTTTCGCGGTCTGCTGCGCGGGGATGATGTCGCTGTCGATCGGCATCAATCTGCTGCCGCCGTTCTTCACAAGCATCAAGAGCCGCCTGGATCTGTCCAATGCGCAACTTGGCGGCATCTCATCATTTGCCTTTATCGGCCTAGTCATCGCAATCCTGGTTACCGGGCCACTTGCCGATCGATTTGGCGCCAGGTTGTTCGCACTGTTGGGTAATGCATTGATCATCGTGGGCTTGGCGCTGCTGGCGCTGGTGAATGTCTACGCGCTGGTGCTGGCGGCATCGTTTACCCTTGGTATCGGCGCCGGCATGCTGGACATGGTGCTCTCGCCAATCGTCGGAGCTCTGAAGCCCGAGAATCGCTCCTCGGCCATGAACATGCTGCATTCGTTCTACTGCACCGGCGCCATGGTCACGGTGCTCGTCGCGGCCGGGGCAATCAAACTGGGGATTGGGTACAAGACGGTTGCACTGGTGCTGATGGCGCTTCCTGCGATGGTCTTTGCGGGCATGTGGGTGATGCATGTGCCATCGCTGGTTGGGGAGCATCATGCTGAGGGCAGGCATCGTTTGCGCGATCTGATGAGCATCCCTTATTTCTGGCTGGCGATCGTGGCGATCGCCCTGGGTGGCGCCACCGAAATGGGGATGGCAAACTGGCTGCCGGCGTATGCGGAGAAGAGCCTCGGCTATACGCAGGCGGCTGGGGCGGTGGCGTTTGTGGGCTTTCTGGGGTGCATGACCATCGGACGGATCGGGTTGGGAATGATCGGTAACCCTCGCAATGTCATGCGGGCGATGATGGTGTGCTGCGGGTTGTCGGTCGTGCTGTTCCTGGTGGCATCCTTTGGACGGCCCAGTGCGCTGGCACTCACTGGGTGCATCACGGCGGGTCTGGCTGGCAGTGCGTTATGGCCGAGCATGCTGGCCGTGACGGCCGACCGCTTCCCGCGCGGAGGTGCGACGATGTTTGGCGCTCTGGCGGCGGCGGGGAATATCGGTTGCGTGGTGATGCCGTGGCTCGTGGGCGTGATCTCTGATCATCTGAAGGCACCATACGGAGAGGGGTATGCCATGCGCATCGGGCTGGCGACAGGCGCGCTCTGTCCGCTGCTGATGCTGAGCGTGCTCATCTGGATGCGGCGCAGCCGCGCCTAACGCGGGGACTAGCGAATCGTCGAGGCATCGTGGCATAGAGCGCGCGGATTACTTGAGGGCAAATCGCTTGACCCCGCAACCGAGGTCGAATAACACGAGAACAATGATAATCGCTTTCGAGAATGAGCCGTTGCCGGTGTCGCCGGATGGTAAGAGCATGGCGCTGAAACTCGGCGACTGGCTTGACCTCGCCGACCTGGTGCCGGCAATCGAACTGGATGTTCGTCCGATTGGGGAACTGGGCGCGGACAAGCCGGTGCTCATTGAGGCATTTGCCTCACATGCCGGCCTTCTGGGTGCAGAAACGATGCCCAGTGCAGCAGAACACCAATTGGCTCTGGATCTGCGTGCCTATTGGCCCGCGGTGATCAAGTCGGGTGTGCCGGCGATCCCGGTTTACCCGGTTGGCTATGTGCCGACCGAGTATCCCGTCTACGTACGCGGCCGGACGGGCTCACTGAGCCAGTCGAAGGTGAATTCCGTTGAAGAGTTCAAGGCCGTTGCGAATGTGGATGGGATGGTGGCGCGGCCTTGGGTACGCATCCAGCCCTGTGGGGACCGGGATAGCGTGACCAAGGAGCTGCGCGTGCATGTGGTTTGCGGCACGGTTGCGTGCGTGGAATTCCTGTTCCCGCAATGGGCCGCCCAAAAGCCAACGGACGCCGAACTTGCGGCAGGGCGCGCCTGGACGCGCACTGCGTCGGCGGAGGTCGTCGCATGGAGCGAGACCCTGGCGAAGCATCTGAATGTGCGGTGGTTTGCGGCCGATTTTGCCCAGACCGATGCCGGGGTGAAGCTTGTTGAGGTCATCCCGGGCTGGTGCTCTGGCATCACCGATCCCTGCTCAGCCCGTGCGGTGCACGCGGCCATCCTGGAGTCGATGTGGGAGATGGATACCCAGCCGCTCTGGCTGAAGCCCACAGCACAGGTTCCCTGGGTGAGAATGGCGGCGGGCAAGTAATCCCGCAGTCGCCGGATCATTTCCGGCTGACCATGGCCTGGATCATCCAGTCGCCCTTAAAGTCGACGGGTTTGGGTTCGACGGTGGGCGAGCCAACCATCGAGTAGCGGCCGCCGGTGTTGGTGTCGTAGCAGACGTAGACGCCACTGGTTTGCTCGGAGTGGAAGTCGACGCAGACCCAGAATTTGTCCGTGACCCGGGGTGGGTTCGGGAATTTCATGGTAACCCACCGTTCCGCGCCGCGGACGAAGGCGCGGCCCGGGATCGTCAGGGTGAAAAGTGTGGTGGTGTGCCCTTCATCAAGGATGGTGAGGGCGGCGTCGGCATCCGGCGCCTCTGTGCTGCCATATCGAGCGCACAGGACAGAGACGGACACCAGCGTGGTATATCCGTCGGGCATGGTGAACTCGATCATCTGCCCGCTGCCGCCGATGCTGCGTTTACCCTTAGATCTGCCGTCATGGTACGCGAGGACCTTGTTGAGAGGGGTGTACGGCGCAGTGGTGGGTGGTTGGTCGGCAGGGGCGTCGGCGGCCATGGCGACACAGCCGAGAGCGAGGATCGGCACGAGGAGATACGCGGTTCGTCGCATGAATGTGCTCCTTGCGGGCAGATGGCCAAACTATCGCAGTCGCATTACCAAACAGGCAGTATAGGTCAGGTCGATCAGGGGCGGTAGCTAAGGACGGTTTGCACCATGGCTTTGACTTGCTCGAGGCATTGGGCGCCTTTACCAATCTGGTAGAGGCTGGCGGAGGGGGAAACGATCAGGCCGTTACGGTCGTCGAAGGCGTCGGCGATGAGCGTGGTGGTTTCCTCCGCGACCTGAGCGGGCGTGCGCTCGTACATATTGGCGATCTGGATGTTGCCTTCGAGGCACATCTTGCCGCGGGCGAGGTGCTTGGCCTGAGCGGCGGTGATGTCGCCCAGGGGAGGTGGTTCGATGGGATGCAGGACGTCGACGCCCATTTCGATGAAGTACTGGAAGACGCGGCCGATCTTGCTGTGGCAGTGGACGTGGATGCGCCCTCCGGCATTGTGGATGAGGTCAAAGATCGGTTTGTCGTATTGCATATTGAATTCCACGAAGTCGGCGGGGCCGTGGAGTGGAGGAACGATCTCTTCCTGGCCAAGGCTGGAGAAGTAGGGCCCGATGCCCAGGGAAAGCGCGCGTTTGAGTCGGTTGAGAATGATGGTCTGCTGGCGCTGCAGAAGTTCGTGGAGTAGATCGCGTTCGGTGACGCTGAAGATCGCGAACGCTTCAGATCCGAAGAGTTCGACGACATGGCCGCCGGGATTGCTGGAGAGACAGGCGTCGGCGATGCCGCGGTCGCCAACGTCGTGCTGGGCTTTGAGGAATGCAGAGGCGTCGCCACGGGGTTCGGGCAGGGGCAGGGAGAGCCACTTCTGAGCGTCCTCGCGAGTCTTTAGAAAGTGTTCCTGGCAGAAACTCGGGTAGGTTCGCAGACCGATGAGGTAGACGGACTGCAGGTCGCCGGTGGGGGTGTGAAGGGTGACCGTATGGCGGTCGAAGTCGGCCGAGTGGGGTTCAGTGCGAGTGCTGGTGCGGTATGGGGTTTCCAATGCCGTTAGGTCGACGGGGATTTTGAGGTCGGTGTGGGCGTGGACGTAGGCTTTGACGGGATCGTAGCTGGGATCATTGGACGGCCAATAGGTGCGGATGTAGACGCCGGGGCGGTCCTGCTCTTGGTGGTTGTAGCAGCGGTGCAGCCGTTCGCGGGAGCTAATGCTGTTGGGCGCAAGATGAGCCATAGTGTGCGGCATAGTAACACCGGCCCCGAGGTTTGACGATTTGTGTGTTCACAGTGGTGCGGTGAACCTGCTGGATGGTGCAAATCCCTTGCCGAAGTCTGTGTGCGCTGGTAGTACGGCTGAGCATGCCCACTTGGTTCCATCAGGTTGTGAGGCAGTGCCTTGCGCTGCTGCTTCTGTGCGCGCTGGCCGGCGTCGGCTCGTGCGATGCGCGGAATGCCGGATCGGGCAAGCTGATGCTCACCTATACGCGCTGGGGAGACCCGGCCGAAATGGAATCTACGCGCGAATTGATCGCACAGTTCCAGCGCGAGAATCCGGGCATTGAAGTGCGCGTGGATGTCGTGAGTTGGGAGCAGTATTGGCAGAAGATGAAGACGGCCACGGTCACGAACTCGGCACAGGATGTGTGGCTTATGAGCCCGGCCTATATCGAGGAGTACGCCAGTGCGGGACATGTGCTGGATCTGATGCCGTTCATCAAGGCAGATCCAACCTTCAATGTTGATGATTATTTTCCTCACGCGTTTGACGATTTCTGTTTCACGGGGGAGGGCGACAATCTGCGGTCGGCCACATTTGGCAATGGGAAGCTCTACGCCTTTACCCGCGACTACAACTGCTCGCTTCTCTACTACAACCGCGATTATTTCGATGCGCTGGGCTTGGCGTATCCCGACGCTACCTGGACGTGGGATGACCTGGTCGCGGCCGCCCGCAAGCTGACAATCGATTTTGACGGCGATGGCGTGATCGACCAGTGGGGCTATGGCGGCCTGGACTACGGGGCTTTCGCAAGCGCAATTGGCGCCCAGCGAATGGACATAGCCGCACGCAAAAGCCTGTTTTCCTCGCCTGACATGCTCCGAGCGGTCACTTTCTGCCAGGATCTCATCTATCGCTATAAGGTGCACCCGCCGCCGTTCGTGCAGATCAATGAGACGGAGAGCTTCGTGACCGGGAAACTGGCGATGACGGTGGCGGGCGTGTGGAATATCCGCAGTTACAACCGCTCTGACTACCGCTGGGGCATCGCGCCGATTCCGACTGACACGCGGCAGCGCACGCGGTATGCCGCGGGAGGAGGAGTGGCACACTGCATCAGTTCACGATGCGTGCATCCTGAGGAGGCATGGAAACTGGTGAAGTTTCTCTGTGGCGATGCCGGACAGCGGGCGCTGGCGCGATCGGGTACATCGGTTCCGGTAGTTAAACGGATCGCGATGTCAGATGATTTCCTGGCCGGGTTCGATCGTCCGCCTCGAAGCAGCATCCCGACCATATTTGAGGTGCTTGCCAGTCCACCTGCGCCGCGCGGCTATGCTCGGGGCTATCTGGAATACACCCGCCGTACCACCGAGATCCTTGATCTGGCGTGGCGGAACCAGATTACGCCCACCGAGGCGTGCCGGCGCATCGACGAGCAGATCGATGCCATCCTGGCCGATCAGTATCGGAGGACCGCGCCATGAGTCGCCGCAGCCGGCCGGTCGATTTCTCCTGGGGCGGATATCTGTTCGTTCTGCCCAACTTCATTGGTTTTCTGACATTTATCCTTTTGCCGGTCCTGGCGTCACTGGCGCTGAGTTTCTGTTCGTGGCGAATTCTGCGCGAGCGTTCGCCATCGTTTGTTGGTTTCGCGAACTACGCCAAGATGCTCAGTAGCAGTGAGTTCTGGTATTACACGTACAACACGGTATTCCTGATGCTGGGCATCCCGATCGGGATGATGCTTAGTTTGTCACTGGCACTACTGCTGAACCGGGCGGTGCGCGGGATCCGGCTGTTTCGGATGATCTATTTCCTGCCTACAGTGACGGCCGGCGTGGCGCTTCTCGTTTTGTGGCTCTGGATCTATGAGCCGCTGTATGGCCTGATCAACTGCACTCTGGCGGAGTTCGGGATTGAAGGGCCCAACTGGCTTGGCGGCGGGATAAACCTGCAGTTCCTCCAGGACTGGTTCGGTATCGACCCGATGTGTTACTTTGCCAAGCCTTCGCTGATGCTTATGGGCCTGTGGACGGGCGCTGGCGGGTACAACATGATTCTCTACCTCGCCGCTCTGCATGGCATCAATCCAGAGCTTTACGAGGCGGCGAGAGTGGATGGCGCCAGTGCGTGGCAACGGTTTAAGAGCATCACCTGGCCGATGCTCTCGCCCACCACGTTTTTCATCCTCATTATGAGCCTGATCGATGGCTTCCAGGGCGGATTTGAGTCGGCGTATGTCATGACCCAAGGCGGGCCGGCCGGATCTACCACAACGATCTCTTTCCAGATATTTCAGGAGCTTTACGAGAACGATCGGATCGGTTCGGCTTCCGCCACCGCGTGGTTCCTGTTCCTGGTGGTTTTCATTTTGACCATGTTTAGCTGGCGGCTGGGCGGAAAGGTGGTGCACTATGACTAGCGCATCGGCCAATTCACCGGACCGCCGCTGGCGAACTGTGCAACAGGTACTGCATCGCGGCATGTTCTACCTGGTTCTGAGTGTCATTGGAGCGACGATGGTGCTGCCATTCCTGTGGATGCTCAGTACATCGCTCAAGACCGGTAAGGGCGCTGTAGAAATCCCGCCAACATGGATTCCGCGGCAGACCACGATCTTTGCCAACTACGGCGGTCGCGAAGTGAAAGTAAGCCTGCTCAAGAAGACGGCAGCGGTGCGCCGCCTGGACAACGGCCAGGCGATGAGCGTCTATGCCCAGGCACTCAAAACCCGCAGGGCGTTGTTCAGCGGGCAGGAAAGCGTCTATGCATCTCTCCGCCAGGAGAATGCAACGGTGAGGGTGCCCGTTGAGGTGCTTGCCACTACCGCGCGGGTCCGCATTCTCGAAGATGGCCCGGATCATGAGCGGGTGGTCGATTTGCCGGGCGATCAGCTGATCGTGCGGTCGAAAGTTGACCCGCAGTGGTCTAACTATCCAACGACCTGGAACAAGCTGCCGTTTGGACGCAGTTATATCAACACCGCCGTGGTGACCATTGCGGTGACGATTGGTCAGGTACTGACTTGCTCGCTGGCCGCCTTTGCGTTGGCCCGGTTGAGATTCCCCGGCCGTGATAAGCTGTTTCTGGGCTATCTGGCCACGATGATGATTCCGGGCACCGTCACGCTCATCCCGGTGTATATCCTGTTCATCAAGATGCCCGAACTGCTCAACGCGGCTTTCCACACAGACCTGTTCACGAGTGACCTGTACTTCCTGGGCAAGTATTACATCGGCCGCGTGGCGGGGAGCAACTCGTACTTTGCGCTGATCGTGCCGGGGCTGTTCAGCGCTTACGGCACGTTCATGCTGCGGCAATTCTTCATGAGCCTGCCGCGCGAGCTTGAAGATGCCGCCCGCATCGACGGGTGCGGCAATCTGCGCATCTACTGGCATGTGACGATGCCCTTGTCGAGGGTGGCTATCGCAACACTGGCGACGTTCACGTTCATGGGGGCATGGAAGATGTTCATGTGGCCACTGCTGATTCTGAATACCGAGGAACTTGTGCCGCTGCAGGTTCTGCTCCAGCGATTCCAGGGCCAGTATGGCTCGGAGCAGCATCTGCTGATGGCCGGCTCGATCATTGTACTGCTGCCGCTGTTGGTGATATTCCTGTTTGGGCAAAGGTACTTCATCAAGGGCATCCAACTTGGTGGCGTCAAAGGGTAGCGACTTGGCCGGCTCATTTCGGGCACGAAAGGAACGACCGTGTTCAGACTCGTTTTGTGCGGCATCATGGTTGTTGGCGGTGTGCTGCTGTCCCAGCGCTGGGCACTGGCGCAGGAGCAGGCGCCTATCCCGGCGACCAAACCAGCGAACGGCCTGGGTGATGAGAATCCTCTGGCGGAGAAGTACCCCGGCGATGTGGGGATCGAACGCGATCCGGCGGTGTTGTTCACCGACAACTTCGAGGCCGGAACGATTGAGGATTTGAGCCGCAAGTGGCAGGCTGTCGGCAAGGATGCGGGGAAGGTACTGGCCTTCAGCGAAGACGTGCCGGATTCGGCGGCGGGGCATCGCTCGATCGAGGTGACCGGGACGCTGGGCCAGAATTCAGGTGGATACCTGTATACCAATTTCCGCGGCGTGGATCGGGCGTTTGTGCGGTTCTACACGAAGTTTGCTCCGGATCACGGTTACGAACACCACTTCGTGGAGTTGGGCGGCTATCAGCCTGCGCCTCCGTGGCCGAATCCACGCGCTGGATCCCGGCCGGCCGGCAATGAGCGGATGCTGGTCTTCATTGACCCGGTTGGCGTGTATGGCAAGTATCCTCCGCCAGGTGTGTGGCAACTCTACACCTATTGGTCTGAGATGAAGATATCGGCCGACCGGCACTATTGGGGCAATTGCCTGGCCCCGGCGGAACCTCAGCAGATACCGCGCGGGAAGTGGCAGTGCGTGGAGTTGATGGTGCAGATGAACTCCGCGCCCGATCGGCGCGACGGCGAACTGGCGCTCTGGGTGGATGGCAAGCTTGCCATGCACGTTCGCCAAGGCATCCGCCGCGGGCCGTGGTCGGGGATGGGCTTCGACGTGCTGAAGGATGGCGGCGAGCCGTTCGAGGGCCTGCTGCTGCGTAATGATGAGAGGTTGAAGATCAACCACCTTTGGCTGGAGCACTACGTTGACGCGGGGGCACAGCGACAGAACCGGGTCCAATCCCCCAATCCGGTCAATCGCGTCTGGTTTGACGACGTGGTCGTGAGTACGCGGTACGTCGGACCTATCCAAGGCAGCAAGCCCGCTGGCGGCCAACCCAATCCGCGGCCCGTGAGCGCGTCAGGTCGCTAACTTACGGTTGGCAGCGGATCGCCTCGAACGAACTAATGAGCCGGCTGGGACTCGAACCCAGGACCCTGGCATTAAAAGTGCCATGCTCTACCAACTGAGCTACCGACTCGGGCGAAGGGGTGGATATTAGCGGGTGGGGCAGGACAATCAAGATTGCTGCCATGGAGCTGTTTTCCGGAACCCCAGAGTGGGATAGGGCGGGAGAGCGTGAGTGTTTGGCGGGCTCTGACATGGGGATTGCTCACATTACGTCGTAACGCGGAGCCAGCCGCCGTCGATGTAGTAGGAGGAGCCGACGCAGTAGCTTGCGCGGTCGGAAGCGAGGAAGACGAAGAGGTTGGCGACCTCTTCGGGCGAAGCGAAGCGTTTGATCGGGGCGTGCTGGTCGGCGACGTTCTGCAGCCACTGGTCGAGAGAGATTCCCTGTTGGGCGGCTTGCTCCTTCCCGCCGGTTTCCCAGCCGGCGGTGCGGATCAGGCCCGGATTGATGGCATTCACGCGGATGTTGAACGGGATCAACTCGGTGGCGAGGCACTTGGTGTACATCACCAGGGCGGCTTTGGCCGTGGCATAGATCGGGCCATGCGGCAACGGCTGGAGGGCGCAGATCGATGCGTTGTTGAGAATCACGCCGCCGCCGCGTTTTTTCATCGACGGGGTCAGCGCGCGGGACATCCGCACCGCGGACATGAGCAGCAGATCCAGAAAGAATTGCCACCGTGCATCGTCGGCTTCGGAGAGAGTCTCATTCGACCCCTCGCCGGCGTTGTTGATGAGGATGTCGCAACCGCCGAATTCTTTCTCGATTGCAGCGGTGAAAGCGAGGATCTGATCGGGCCTGGTGACATCCACGGGCATTGCGAAGGTGCGAACGCCGTGAGCCTTTTTCACATCAGCTGCGGCCTTCGCCAGCACATCCTCGTGCCGCGCGCACAGTGCGAGGTGAACTCCTTCTCTGGCCAGAGCGTGAGCAACCGCCAAGCCTATCCCGGTGCTTCCACCAGTGATAACCGCGATTTTGTTTTTCAGATTGAGTTCCATGATTGGCTCCGGCAAAGCAAAGACTCACCGCCCGCTGCTGCGATCTGCCACCGTCCATTTATTTCGCGTGCGCTCCGTGATGTATTGCTCTACATCGGCATCAGGAACCTCCACCCAGTCGGCATCAGCAGTCTTCAAGGTCTCGTTCGCCGAACCAATTGCCTCCACCTCCGTCGCGTACATCTGCATTCCGAACGGCACGGCAGTATCATTAACCACGGAGTAGAGGCATTGGAGCCACGATTTCAGTTCGGGAGAGTGTGTCACTGATGCGGCGGCCAGCCGCTTAGCCCTGCGTTTGGCGATTGCTACCTTTGCCATATCAGACCTGCCTTTCCTGCCAGCAATGCATCGCAATCTACGGCATCCTATGAAGAATCGCCACGGCCGACAGGAACCGACAGACGATTCCGAACCGTATCATGGCTTCCTTGCTCTAGCTCTTGCTGGCTTTCCGCGTCGGGGTGGTCCTAGACTCCGGGCAAAGGTAGTGGTTGTTGGTGGACTAGGCTTGCGTCGCATTTCGACGGGGAGGATAGATATGCAGGTTGGCAGTGATGGGTGGCGTTTTGAATGGAATGAGCATTGGGCACGGATTCCTGCGACGCGGTGGGGGGCGGCCAACGGCCGGACCCATGGAGTGACCGTGGCGGGGAATGGACATGTCTTGGTCTTTAACCAGGCTCAGCCGGCGGTGCTGGAGTTTGACCCTTCGGGAAAGCTGGTCAACGCCTGGGGCGACCGCTTCCATGGCGCGCATGGCATGACACTGACGGCCGAGGGCGATGAGGAGTTCTTGTGGCTGACCGACCAGGGGACCGGCGAAGTGGTGAAGACGACGCTGGATGGGAAGACGGTGCTGAATCTGCAGCGGCCGGACTTGGCGATCTACAGGTCGGGCAAGGCGTATGCGCCAACCTGGGTGGCGGTCAACGATGCCGGCCGGGGCGGCAATGGTGATATCTGGGTGGCCGACGGGTATGGGTCCAGCTTCATCCACCGCTACAGCGACAAAGGGGCGTACATCGCCAGCATAAACGGTACGGAGGGGGCAGCCGGTGCGTTTGCCTGCCCTCATGGCATTCGTTTTAATTTTCGGCATGGCCGGCCGGAGCTGTACATCACTGATCGCAGCAATCGGCGTATCCAGGTTTATGATGCCGAGGGGAAATACCTGCGCCAGTTCGGCGGGGATTTCCTGAGCAGCCCGTGTATGTTCGCAGGGCACGGTGAATACCTGCTGATTCCGGAACTCTTTGGGCGACTGGCGGTTCTGGACGGGCAGGATCGATTGGTCTGTTACCTGGGCTCGAACGATGGCGTGGAGAAGACGGCCGGCTGGCCCAATCTACCGGGCGACAGAATTCTGGCTGGCAAGTTCAACAGTCCGCATGGGATGGCGGCCGATGCGCAAGGCAATCTGTATGTGGTGGAGTGGATCGTTGGCGGGCGCATCACCAAACTGGCGCGGAAGGCGTGATTCAAACGGGCCCTGTTGTCACAATTGGGTGCAGGTGAGTGGGTGTCAGGCCCTCATCGCTGCGCTGGCGTGCTGGGCCCGCGCCTACGAGGGCTAGATTACAGTTGGGCTTGGTCACTGCTGTCCGGAAAAGCGGCACGCTCGATGCTTCGATCCTCCGGGGGTGTAGCCATGTTTTGAGGCTCATGGCCTTTGTGTCCTGTTCGAGGCGGGGTAAGATGGAACATTCGTTACCGGGTTTTGGAGAACTGCATGGGATACCAGGTATTAGAGTCTGTGTGGCTTGCCCCGAACGTTCGGAAGCTGCTGGTGGCGGCGCCGCATGTCACCCGCAATTGTGGTCCGGGGCAGTTTGTCATCGTTCGCGCTACCCCTGATGGGGAGCGCATCCCCCTGACCATAGGCTTCGCCGACAAGGCGGCCGGCACGATCTCCCTGTTCATCCAGGCGATCGGCAAGAGCACAACCGATCTGTGCAATCTTGAAACCGGCTCGAGCCTGTGTGATGTGGCCGGGCCGATGGGCAAGAAGACGACCATCCACAACGTTGGCCACGCTGTCATTGTCGGCGGCGGGGTGGGCACGGCGGTTATCTACCCACAGGCTCGCGCCTTGAAGGAGCAGGGGAACTATGTTTCGGCGATCATCGGCGGCCGCTCCAAGCCGTATGTGATCCTGGAAGAGGAACTCAAAGCGGTCTGCGATGCCGTATATCCCTGCACTGACGATGGTTCGTACGGCTTCAAAGGATTCGTTACTCAACGTTTGGGGCAACTGATTACCGAAAGCACAGCCAATCCGGTGAAGGAAGTGATCACGGCCGGGCCGGTGCCGATGATGAAGGCGGTGGCCGAGGTCACCCGCCCGCTGGGGATCCACACGGTTGCTTCACTGAATCCGATCATGGTTGATGGCACCGGCATGTGTGGCGGCTGTAGAGTGCAGGTAGGGGGGCAGATGCTCTTTGCCTGTGTGGATGGTCCGGAGTTCGATGCTCATCAGGTGGATTTCAAAGAGCTATCGGATCGCTTGACTGCCTATCGTGAGCACGAGCAGCGGTGCATGGCAAAGTGAATGCCTGGATCTGAGATTTCAGATTTGAGATTAGAGTTTTGAGACTAGCGATTGGGAATGCCAATGTCTGAAGCCAAACCAAAGATCAAAGCCGCCGAGCGGATGAAGATCAATCGTCAGGCGATGCCTGCACGCGATGCCGTCGAACGGTCGCACACCTTCGGCGAAGTGAACCTGGGCCTGCTGGAACAGATCGCCATCCTGGAAGCGCAGCGCTGTTTGGAATGCAAGGAAGCGAAGTGTGTCGCCGGCTGTCCGGTGGCGGTGGATATCCCGGGATTCGTTGCCAAACTGGCGGAGGGTGATCTGCAGGCGGCCGCGGATGTGCTTGCCAACTGTAATGCCCTGCCGTGCATCTCTGGAAGAGTCTGCCCGCAGGAGAAGCAGTGCGAAATCCTGTGCATCCGTGGCAAGAAAGGCGACCCGGTGGCGATCGGGTATCTGGAGCGCTTTGTGGCCGACTGGGCGTTGGCGCATCGCGGCGTGCGCAAGGCTGCGCCGGTGCCGCTCAGTGGCAAGAAGGTAGCGGTTGTCGGCTCCGGGCCGGCAGGGCTCACCGCTGCTGGAGAACTTGCCAAACTGGGGCATGAGGTCACGGTTTTTGAAGCGCTGCATCAGCCTGGTGGGGTGCTGGTTTATGGCATTCCTGAGTTCCGCTTGCCCAAGGAGATTGTGAAGGCGGAGGTCGATGCGCTGGTGCGGCTGGGAGTGGAAATCCGCTGCAATGTGATTATTGGGCGGAGCTATACCATCGACCAACTTCTGCAGGAGGAGAGATATGACGCCATCTTCATTGCAAATGGGGCGGGTTTGCCGGTGTTCATGGGAATCCCGGGTGAGAATCTCAAGGGTGTGTATAGCGCGAATGAGTATCTGACGCGGGTGAACCTGATGAAGGCGTTTGATCCGAACTCGGCCACGCCGGTGCTCAAGGCGAAGCAGGTCGTGGTGGTGGGAGGTGGCAACACGGCCATGGATGGGGTGCGGGTAGCCCGGCGCCTGGGCGCGGATCCGTCCACTCTGGTTTACCGTCGTTCGCGGACGGAGATGCCCGCCCGAATCGAAGAGGTGCACCATGCCGAGGAGGAGGGGGTGGTGTTCCAGATGCTGACGAATCCGGTGAAGATTCTGGGCGATGACAAGGGCTGGGTGCGGGCCGTACTGTGTCAGAGGATGGAACTGGGGGCTCCGGATGCCAAAGGAAGGCGTTCGCCGGTGCCGATCCCGAATAGTGAGTTTGAGATCCCCTGCGAGGTGGTAGTGGAAGCAATTGGGACGCGAGCCAATCCGCTGTTGACCGCGACAACACCGGACTTGAAGGTGAATGAGAAGGGGTATATTCAGATCGACGCCAATAACATGACCAGCAAGCCGGGTGTCTTTGCGGGCGGCGACATTGTTCGCGGGGCTGCCACGGTGATTCTGGCCATGGGCGATGGCAAACGTACGGCTCATGCGATCGATGCGTACCTTAAGGCAAGCGTGCAGCCTGCCACAGCGAACTGAACCGAGGTTACAGATGGAATCCCGACACGAGCCGAAAATCCTGGGCAAAGCGCCGGTGGGCAATCTTTGTGTCATCCGTGACGAGTCGTTGAACTCATGGTCCGTGACGGTCTGTCCGGGTGTCGTGGCCAAGCGCAAGCCGCTGGCGACGTTCAGCACTCGTGGTGAAGCGGAAGCGTTTGCCAGGATCGAGCTGGGAAAGATGAACAGCGGCGAGGGCGAGAAGGTCTACATCCTGCATGTCGATGACTGCCCTTGTTGGCAGAAGCAGTTGTAGTGTGGCCGCGTCGAAGATCTCTTACTTGATCAGCCCTCGCAGCAGCCGATACTGCAGTAGAAGCAGTATGGACAGAACCGCTACGATTCCCCACCCGACGGCAGAGGCATAGCCAAAGTCACCGGCCTCGAAGCCGACGCCGTAGAGATACATCACGACGGTCATGCCCGCGCCCGATGGTCCTGGTCCGCCAAAGAGCACGTAGGGGAGTTCGAATAGCTGGAATGCCTGGATGGTGCCTACCAGGGTGAGAAACGCCAGCATCGGCCGGACCGAAGGGAGGGTTATGTGCCAGAAGCAGCCCCACATGCCGGCGCCATCCACGTTTGCCGAGTCGTACAGCTCGCGCCGGATCGCCTGCATGGCTGCCGCCAGGTATAGCGACCCGAACCCAACGCCCAGCCACAAGGAGACGACCAGCATCGACACCAGCGATAGCCGCGGATCGGTCAGGAATGGCAGCTCGACCGGTCGTTGGGATAGAAATGACAGGAAACGATTGACCAATCCATGTCGCGCATCGAGCATCGCCGCGAACAGGATCGACGCATAGACCGGGCCGATGAAGTACGGGCACAGCAGCGCGAAGCGCACCAGCGAGCGCCCGTGTGCGTAGCCGCTGCGCAAACCGGACGCGAGGGCCAGGCACAGGGGAACTTCCAGCAGCAGGAACGCCAAGGTGAACGCCGTCGTATTCAGCGCCGCCAGCCAGAAGCCCCGATCAGCGATCAGGAATCGGTAGTTGGCCAGACCGACAAAGTGCAATGGTGTGGTACCGGAGCCTCGGTGCAGGCTCATCACCAGGCTGCTTGACAGGGGCACGATCGTAAAGACCGCGAACGCCACCACCAATGGCAGAAGCATTGCCCATGTCGTCGCCGCAGACGGTGCTGCTCCGGTTTGCTTCATTATCGTTTCTCCGCAAACTCAAGGAGCCGGTTCAGGTCGGCTTGTTTGGCGTTAAGCTGTTCGCGGCAGAACTCTTCCAGGTGATCCGGACCGGAGGATTCGAGCCGGGTCTGTGTTGCTGCTGAGACGGCCGCGATCGACTGGGATAGGAGGATCGAATATGGACCGGTCCGCTGTACCGGCAATTCGCGCGCGAGTTGAGCATACAGTCGGCCGATGGCTTGACCGCCGAAGAGAGGATCGGGCCGATCCCAAACTTTGTCATCCCATGCGGTGGTCACGGCGGGAAGGATGCTTGAGTAATACTGGCGTGCGTACAAGGCCTCGGGCGAAAGCTGCATGAAGCGCAGCAGTTCCCAGGAGGCCGCCGGCTCGCGGCAGTTTGCCGGTATCGCAACCATCGTGCCACCCCAACTGGCGGTGCGGGCATCGCCTGGTGCGAAACGCGGCAGGGGGATCATCGCCAGTCGGCCGAGGAGGCGCGGTTCAGATCGCAGGTAAGCCACGCGCCAATCGGGTGTCAGCACGCACGCGGTGTGACCCTCGACCAAATCACGTGCGACCAGGTCGTCAGCAATCGGAGTGCTGACTGGCTTGCTGCCGGCCACCAACTGGGCATAGAAAGCAATGGTTTGCGCGAGCCGCGGGTCTGAGAGCGAGGGGCGGCCGCCAGCACCGATCAGTTCGATATGCTGCTGGTACAGGACGATCATCAAGTCTGAAGCGTTCCAGCGGGAGAGCTGCATTGCCAGCCGCGGTCGCCCGGTCGCCTGCCAATACTGCTGGTATCGCAGGCAGGCATCGTAGAAGGCTGGCCAGGTGGTGCAGGCTGCCAGATTCACGCCGGCCTGCTCGAACAGGTCCCTTCTGTAGCTTAAGGTGACTGGATGCACGTCACGAGGAACGCCAAAGACATGGCCGCCGCTGCTCCATGTTGCCAACCGGGCAGGGGACAGATCTTTTGCAGGCGGATCATTGGCGATGAACTGATCCAGCGGGTACAGACCGTTCTCATCCGGCGGCGCCCTGAAGTACTTTCCCACAGATCCGATCTCGATTTCCACGAGGTCGGGCACTTCTCGAGAGTGAATATTACCAAGAATGAGACTCAGAAGACGGGCATCCAGCACCCGGGAAGGCATCAACTTGACTGCGACAGTTCTCCCGGTTGCCTTCTCGTATACATTCGTTAGTGCCCTATAGCGGTCGGTAGGGAGGCGGTATGTATCGGCGTGAGATGCATCAAAGACCCAGACGATCTGATCTGTCTCTGATCGCGATGCGGTATGGAGCAGAAGGCCGGCCGCCCCGAGCATGGCCAACACAAAGATCAGCAGCAGGATTCTTCCCTGAGGAAACGTCATTTGGCGCTATCGTCGTGCCGAAGCGCTCGATCCGTCAAGTGAGCTCTACGACAAATCAAGCAAGAAATCGGACAGCCTCGGATTTGCTAGTCGCCATCGGCGCGCTTAGACTTACTACAGATGGCCAATGAGCCGCGCGTTTTACCGAGCGTTCCGAAAGTGCCCAATGAGGCTCAGCAGCCGCTTACGCCATATGAGCCGCTTTGTGCGATCTTCCGCCGTTATCTGCACAAAGAGAAGCTGAAGTTTACGCCCGAGCGTGCGTTGATTCTTGAGGCCGTTTTGAGCAAGCCCGGGCTCTTTCAAGCCGAGGCGCTCGCGGATGAATTGCGGAAGACCGGACATCGGGTCAGCCGTGCGACCGTATATCGGACACTGAATCATCTTCAGGATGCAGGGATCCTGAAACAGGTGTTTTTTGACAACAAGCAATCGTACTTCGAGGTGATAGCGGGCCGGCAAGCTAATGACTATCTGATCTGTGTTGATACAGGTCAGGTGATCGAGTTCTCCAGCCAGCGGATGAAGCAGTTGCGCGAGGAGATCTGCCGTGAGCACGGTTTTGAGGCGGTTTCCCACCAATTGCACATCTATGGCGCGTCGCCGCAAGGCCGCGGTCAGGGGCGACGTGAAACGTGATGTACGCAAGAGGGGTTGTGCCTGGTAAACGAGATGGAACGATAGCCTGCAAGTGACAGAACTTATATAGATTGTACACTTGCATGCCGAAGAGGAGATGCTAGGATTCCATAACTTTTTGCGGCAAGTCAAACCGCGTGGAGGTGTTCTGTACATGTCGTTGGCAATGTCGAATCCGGACGGCATGCAGAGTGAGCAAAGCGTAAGATCAAGGGAATGTGGTGTGCTTGCGCGATTTGTCGAAGGAATGTCGCACGATCAAGACGCATGCTGCAAGATCAACAGTGGGCGGGTGTAATAGTAACGTAAAGCAAGGAAAGGCATCATGAGCAAGGCTGCATCAAGCAAGACTTCGTCCCACCGTGAGGTCTCCGGCATCGCGGAGGCCATTAAGAGCAAATCGGGCGATACCATCGCGTATCGCCAGTTGTTCGATGTTCTGAGCAAGACGGTTGCATATGCCGAAGGGTATATCGTGGCCAGCGCCCCGCGTGGCGGATTGCAGATCGTGCAGCCGTCGCGGGTACCGGACGTTCTGGTGAAGGCCTATGCCCGCGAGTTTCAGCAGGAAGATCGCGCCACCTGGCAGGTCATGCTCAAGAACAAGCCCCTTCGCGGCACCGAAGCTTTTGGCAACGGCTATGACCAATCTCGCTTCCTGCGTGATTATCTTCTGTACAATTGTAACCTATATCACATGGTGGCCGTGCCCCTGAAGAGCCCGGTTTTCGCGGGGTATCCTGGCGCGCTGCACCTGTATCGCTATCGCGAGCAGGGCGCGTTCACAGATCAGGAGATTGCTCGGCTTAGTGACGCAGCCAAGCTGCTCGACGCCGCCGTCGAGCACCAGCGGCTGGGGCGTCGGCCAGCGCATTGCACCTACCAGGCGCCTTGGGCGCATCGGCTGACGCAGCGTCAGTTTGTCTTTGATGCCAAGGGTAAGTGTGTGTTTGGCGCCGACGTGTTCGGCGGCATGGATGATCGTCTCAAACAGCAGATCAGCCAGCATTGCGAGCATCGCCTTGGTCGCATCAAGGATGTCGATCAGCAGGCCGACCGGCTCCAGATACCCGATTCCCGCGGCGATCTATGGACCTTCCGTGTAATGCCGTTCAAGAGCTATCCGGCGTTTGGTGAAGGCGCGTTTGTCTTCTTTTGCCTCCAGCCAGAGGCTTGCGATTGGGCCACGATTCGCCCGAATGATTTCCAGGCCGATCCTGAGCTGGTTCGGCTGGTTCCGTCCCTCCGCTTCATGGCGCAGGAATTCAGCCGCTCGCCCTCCCTGGGCGACATTGCCAAGGTCGTGCACCTTTCGCCGTTTCACTTCCATCGCCGCTTCACCGAACTGCTGGGCCTGACGCCCAAGCATTTCCTGCTTGAGTGCCAGATCTTTGAGGCGAAGCGCCAGCTTATGGCTCGTCAGAAGGAACTCTCGCAGATTGCCTCCGACTGCGGGTTTGCCCATCAGAGCCACTTTACCAGCCGCTTCAAGCAGGCGACCGGCCTGACCCCGACACGGTGGCGCCGGGTGGCGCAGGATCTGCAGCGGGATTCAGCCTAACACTCGTCAGCGAGTGGTTGTGCAATGACAATCGGGACACAGAGGTACGCAAGCCTCTGTGTCCTTTTCTGTTGGAGCGTCACGCGCGTTTACGCTTCGTGTTTGTGGACTTTGATCGGCTGAGCGCGCGGCCGGCGGCCATGAACCGCTGGCGTTCCGCCGGACTGAAATGCTCGATTGCATAGTGCAGCATGGTGCGGGGCATACTGGCCGCGCGTTTCTGAAGAAACTCCTGCAGCCGCTTGCGGTCGCGTTTGCCAACTTCGCGGAGCATCCAGCCGCAGGCTTTGTGCATCAGGTCGTGGCGGTCCGCCAGAAGTTGTTGGCAAAGCTCCAGAGTCGGGACGAACTTGCCCTGGCGGATATAGGCGAGGGTCGTAAGGATCGCAATGCGGCGTTCCCAGAGCAGGGGAGATGCGGCCAGCGTCTGGAGGAATGTCGTATCGGCCGGTGGCAGCGAAGAGCCAAGAATCTGTGGCGCCGAGAGGTCAACGAGATCCCAGTTGTTGACGTGCCGGGTGTTTGCGAGATAGAGCGTGAACACCTGGTCGCGTGCGCCCTGGTCACCCTTCTGGCAGGCATGGACCCATAGCAGCAATCCTCCGAGCCGCTCCTCGTGGATCGCGGAGCGGACAAGTTTCTCCGCTTCCTTGGGCGCCATCGCCTTGAACTGTCGCACGAGTCTGCGCAGCACCGGGACCTTGACACCAATGAACGCGTCGCCCTCGGCATATTCACCTTTGCCCGTCTTGAAGAACCGCTGCAGTATGGCGGCCTGCCGTGGGTTGGCCAGGTTCCGAAGTGCGGTGGAGAATTCAGCCGCAGTCGGGTGGGGCGGTGTCTTCACAGATTCGACTCCTTCTTCCGGTCCCCGCAATAGGTCACGTTCGTCGGCTCAGGCCGATCGACCGTGCGGAATATCGTATCGCAAGGACAATAGCCAACGCCAGAGGTCGGCTCCTATCATTGCGGCAAAGGAGAGATCACATGCGCATGACGATGTTAGCAATAGTTGTGGCAATGGCGGCAGGGATGACGCGTGCGGCAATGGCCGACACGTACAAGGTAGATCCGGTGCATTCGAGCATTGTGTTCAGCATCGGGCACCTGCAGGTGAATCACGTGTATGGACGATTCAACGGGGCCTCGGGCACGATCGACTACGATCCGGCCGCTCCGGAGAAGGCAAAACTCGATGTGCAGGTGGAAACGAAGAACGTTGATACCAACGTAGCGCAGCGTGACAACGACCTTCGCAGCCCGAATTTCTTTGATGCCGAGAAGTTCCCGACGATCCAGTTCAAGAGCACGAGCGTGAAGCCGGCCGGAGAAAAGACGTTGGAAGTGACCGGCGACTTGACTCTACATGGCGCGACCAGACCGATCACTGTGACAATGACGTTTGGCGGCGTAGCGAATGACCCGAGGATGGGAGTCCGCGGCGGTTTCGCAACCGAGTTCACGATCAAGCGCAGCGATTTTGGCATGGACAAGATGATCCCGATGGTGGGCGATGAAGTGAAGCTGATGGTGGCACTGGAGGGCGTGAAGCAAGACTAGAGCGGTTTGCAGATGACCCTAGCGCCTGCCAAACTGGCAGTGTATAACTTCGTGTCGAGAAGGAGCGCGATACGAATGACATACTCGCTGGATTTCCGCAGGCGTGTGATGGCTCTCTACGACGAGGGAATGCAGACCTGCGAGATTGTTGAGATCATGGGTTGCAGTGGCGCTTGGGCGCGTCGATTGAAACA
>Ga0209083_1001513_pt1 | contig 26187 bp, 25 predicted proteins | sample AM7aDNAmetaG_FD_184132 | JGI IMG/M metagenome (GOLD analysis project Ga0209083, IMG submission 184132) | Freshwater microbial communities from Finland to study Microbial Dark Matter (Phase II) - AM7a DNA metaG (SPAdes) (version 3) | ecosystem: Environmental > Aquatic > Freshwater > Lake ...
TACTTAACAGGGGTAAAAGTTACAGAACAAGAAAAGGAAAAACTAAATATCCTTAGAAATGACTTTCATGGTGATTGGAACTATATAATCTCCCCTAATTTGTGACATTTATTTATTGACAGTTCCTAAAAGAATATTCATTTAGATGTTTATTTTAACCGGAACCGTATCCCAGGATATTCCAATCCCTAAGGTTACGTTTCCGGTTTTTTCATTGAAAACGATTTTAATGCGTCCCTGGCAGGAAGAAATTCAGGCAACGACCTGAAGTAATTATTTCAATTACGTCCAAGACTAAAAGGATAAAAATGTTATGATATTGTAATTCAAGCCATTTAGCATAATTTCCATAAAATCCGAATGATCCGGATAAACACATTATTGGCTGTAAATTATTTTATAAAAAAAAATCAAAGAATTTTTTATTTAAAAATAAATCTTATCTTTATTAAACAATTAGATTGACAGTTCAAAAAATCTAAATAAGAATTTGATACAAACCAATTAAATAGGAGGTGAATCATGACAAAGAAAATTTTTAGATTCAGCATCACGCTTGATGACAATGAATTTATTGAAGTTGAAGACCATTTGTTTACAACTCATGAAATATTGAAGCGCGAGGATCACAATGTAGTTGTTCTAGGTGAGAATGCTTTGCATACTTTAAAGGAATTTAAAGGGAAGCTGACAATGAAAGCCGTGCATGAGTGGTTATTGCTTTCCCATGCAATTGATCAAAGTTGCAGTTACCGGATCAACAGGGACGACCACAAAATTCTGGAGGAGATTCTTGCAGGACGGACACATCATATCTCATGGTATGTTGAAAATTGCCAGAAACATTAATGTTTTTTGAATGAGCAATTGTTGCATAATTGTTGCGGGAGGAACAGGTTTGCGTATGGGGACGGCCCTACCAAAACAGTTCCTCCCTTTAAATGGCATCCCGGTTCTGATGCACACGATCCGTAATTTCTACAAGTTTGATCCGCAACTTCTTATTATCATTGTAATTCCTGAAAACGAGATTAAAAATTGGGAATATTTATGCAAACAACATAAATTTGAAATACCCCATCAATTGATTGCAGGTGGGGCAACACGCTTTCAATCTGTAAAAAATGGCCTTTCGTTGGCTCAGGGATGCAGATTAATTGCTATTCATGATGGTGTGCGCCCACTTGTCAGCCACGAAACACTTGAGCGATGTTTTAGTTGTGCAGCCATAAACGGGACCGCCATTCCGGTTATTCCGGCAAACGAATCATTACGGGAAGGGAATTTTAACGAATCGGTTGCGGTTGACCGATCCAGATATTTTATGGTTCAAACACCCCAGGTTTTTGAGGCCTCAATTATACATAAATCATACAATCAAATATTTAACTCTGATTTTACTGATGATGCCTCAGTTGCTGAACATGCCGGGATAAAAGTTATCCTTGTGATGGGCAACTATGAAAACATAAAAATTACTTTTCCACAAGATATTAAAATCGCAGAGCGGTTGTTAATACCTAAGGAATAGAAGTCGCAGTTTGTTAACTACCTAAATTATTGATCCTTAATTCAAAATCGATGCAGATATTTCTATTTATCTAATTTTCAGTTAATTAGAGCCAAATAAAAAAGTCAAATATTTTTACATTGATTGAATTTAATTTATTTATATTCGCTACTGAAATTCATGATATTTTTTAACGGATTTTGGATAGTTTATATTCGGAATCTATTAGACAAACAATTTGAATTATTAATTACATTTGCATTTTAATTCATTGATTATTGTTATTATTTACCTTTACCATTATTCATATGGACAAATTTATAAAATTCAGGATTTTGCCTTTGTTATTAACAATATTTTCATGTATTGTGACAAACGGCCAAACTTCATTAACCACTGGCCAGGAAGTAAAATATAATCCCATTTCTACAGCTGTTCCGTTCCTGACAATAACCCCTGATTCAAGACATGGTGCCATGGGGGATGTAGGAGTTGCCACTTCGCCGGATGCCAACTCCCAGTATTTAAATGCCGCGAAATATGTTTTTGCTGAAGAGAAACAAGGGTTCTCAATTTCTTATACACCATGGTTACGTCAACTTGTCTCAGATATCAATCTGGCATACCTTGCAGGTTATTCACGTTTAAGCAACACACAGGCTATTGGTTATTCGTTGCGCTATTTTTCCATGGGCGATATCACTTTAACAAGTGCGGATGAAATGCAAATCGGTATTGTCAGACCGAGTGAATTTGCACTTGATTTCAGTTATTCCATGAAACTAAGCAACAATTTATCAGGTGGTGTAACTTTACGGTTTATCCGTTCCAACCTTTCAGGTGGTATTGGTGCCGAGGTCTATGACGTTGGAAATGCCTTTGCTACGGATGTTTCCTTCTATTATACCAGACAATGGGGTGGGATTGGGTCTGTAAAATCCATCTCAGCAGGAGCCAACCTATCCAATATAGGATCTAAAATATCGTATGATCAGGGAGCGAACAAGGAATTCCTGCCAGCCAACCTGAAACTCGGCACTACCTTTTACAATGAATTCGATGATTACAATTCGCTTTCTATATCATTGGATATAAATAAATTGCTTATACCGACTCCTGCAAATCAGGTGAAATATGCCGATGATGGAAGTATTATAATTCTTCCAGACAACACTACCAATCAAACAACAATAGGTGCCCTGTTCAGCTCTTTCACAGATGCCCCAGGAAAATTTAAGGAAGAATTGCAGGAATATAACATATCAACAGGACTTGAATATTGGTACAATAAACAATTTGCAATAAGGGCAGGGTATTTTAATGAATCGATCAATAAAGGGAACCGTAAATTTTTCACTGCCGGAGTCGGTGTGAAAATGAACATTGCTGCCATCGATTTTTCATATGTTATTCCTCTTCACCAGAATAACCCTCTTGCAAATACGATCAGGTTTACATTATTGTTTGATCTTAAGACATTTAGTGCCCTGAAAAAGAAGAATTAAGGCTTTTAAATTTTAGTTATTGCATTGGTTTTATTTTCAGCTTTTTCTTCTAAGCAAAAAAACCATTTTGGAAATGGCATAAATAACGACTAAACAAAAGATAATAGCCGCCCCGGAAGGTATATCGTAAACGTACGAAAAAGCCAATCCGGCTACTGAACCGATGAATCCAAACAGAATGGAGTAAATCATCATAATATCGAACCTTTTTGTGAAGAGGTTAGCTATTGCCTGTGGGATTGTAAGCAACGACATCACAAGGATTATCCCCACAACCCTGATATTTAACACAATGGTTAAAGCCACTAGGCTGATCAACAGTGCATTAAAAAGCCTGACAGGGGCATTGTTTGTCAGGGCATATTCTTCGTCGAAAGAAACAAAAATGATCATCCTGTAAAATGTAAGAAAGAAACCGACGATAATCACTGTCAATACAATGAGATAAATAAGGTCTTCAGCAGATACTGTAAGGATATTCCCGAAAAGATAGCTCATCAGATTCGGAGCATAACCAGGGGTTAAAAATATAAAGATCACCCCCAAAGCCATTCCAAGGGCCCAAAGCATGGCAATTGCCGAATCTTCACGAAGATCGGCCCTTTTGGTAAAAAACTCTATTCCAAGTGCAGACATGATCCCAAATATGATTGCACCAAGAATTGGGTCAAACCCAAAATAGTAGCCCATTCCTATACCACCGAAAGAAGCATGGGTAATGCCGCCACTAATGAAAACAATCCTGCGTGATACAATGTAAGTGCCAATAATTCCGCAAGTTATACTTGCAATAAAAGCGGCTATAAAGGCATTCCGAAAAAAACCAAGGTTGAAAATGGCAATCAGGTTATCTATCATGATTTATGGTTATAAAGAACTGTATGTGGAATTTCCCCATGTGAGATAATTTGTATCGGACATTCGTAAGACAGGAGCAATTCCGGTGTAACCTTGTTCCCATCGTGGTAATGCAGTGAACCATTGACACATGCATACGATTTTACATATGTCGAAATCGTCCCAAGGTCGTGTGAAACAAGAAGTATGGCGAGTTTTTCATTTAATATCTTGAGTTTTTCGTACAATTCCCTTTCAAAACGGTTGTCAACATAAGTGTTGGGTTCGTCCAATACCAATAGTTTTGGGTTGTTCACCAGTGCCCTGCATAACAAAGCCCTTTGAATTTGCCCTCCGGACAGTTCACCTATCGCTTTACTACTGATATTGTAAATCCCCATTTCTGTCATCAGCTCATTGGCCCGGTCATTTTCTTCCTTGCTATAACGACCAGTCAATCTTTTGCGCGACATTAACCCTGAACGAACAACATCAAAAACGGTAACCGGGAATTTGCGGTCGATGTTGTTGATTTGGGGCAGGTAGCCAATCCGGTGGGAGTTTCCTTCTGTCATTGACTCATCAAATGAAATTTCACCTGAAAAAGGGATCAATAAACCAAGCAAAGCTTTTAGCAAGGTCGTTTTCCCCCCTCCATTCGGGCCAATTACCCCAATAAAATCAAATTGCCGGATAGAAAGGTTAACATTTTGCAATATAAGGCTTTGCCCGTAACCAACTGATAAGTTGCGTATCTGGACCAGTGTATCCATGATTGAAATTTTAATTTGGGGTTGCAAGTTTTTGTGCAATGTCGATCATTTGGTCGGGCCAATTATAGGCAAGTGGATCAATCTGAACAATCTTGCTTCCCGTCTCTTTTGAAATTATTTCGGCATTCTCCTGATCAAATTCTTTCTGAATCAGAATAAACCGAATATTGCCTGTTTTAGCCTCAGTGATCACCGTTTGAAGATGTTTTGGTGATGGAACTTTACCTTCAAATTCAATCGAAAGCTGCTCAAGACCATAATCGCGGGCAAAATAACCCAACGCAGGGTGGAAAATAATGAATTTTCTCGCGGTACACTTTTTCAGTATTTGATTCACTGTTGAATCAACCTTGTCAATTTCAGTTAGAAGATTGTCCAGGTTATGCTGAAAAACACCTTTGTTTTCAGGCGCAATCTGAACCATGCCCTCAAAAATATTCCATGCAATAATTCGGGCTTCTTTGGGTGAGGACCAGATGTGTGGATCAATCCCTTCCATGTGCTGGTGATCCCCATGATCCTCAGTCCCTTTAATAAGGGCAACACCTTTAGCTGTCGAAAAAACCTGAACATTCGGGTTTGTCGATTTGAATTTTTCAAGGAACGCCTGTTCAAACCCAAGGTATCCGATTGAAAAGTAACCCTGTGCCTTACTCAGTAAAACCATCTGTTTTGGGGTGGGTGAATAGGTTTCAGGCCCCACACCTGGCGGAACGGTTACCTCAACCTTGTAAGTTTCACCTGCAATCTTATCTGTAAAATACTTCAAAGGTAATATCGTAACAAACAATACTTTATCCTTTGACATTTTCGTGTTTGACGAACAACCGAAAAATAGAACTCCAAAAATTAGGGAGGCTATTAAAAATTTATTCATATAAAGCGATCTACTAATTAATGCTTCTTCTATATTTACTGTTTTCGGGGTGGAACCGGATCATAACCATGAGTCCCCCACGGATGGCACCGAAATATCCGCCGTGTCCCAAGATAGATTCCTTTAATAGGACCATGGATTTTAAGCGCCTCAATTGCATATTCCGAACAACTTGGTATGTGGCGGCATGAAGCAGGTGTCATAGGTGAAATGGCATATTTATAAAAATATACAGGTACCATCAATAACCTGGACAAACCCCATTTGATCGCAAAAATTACATTTCTGAGCATATTTTGAAGCCAACTAAATTGAGGGACGAAGATATCCAATTATCATGACATCGTTTCATGAACCCAATCAGTTTTTTGAAGGTTCGATAAGGTCCCAAAGGTTGCCGTATAGATCTGCAAAAACAGCCACAGTCCCATATTCCACAACACTTGGTTCCCTAATTATTGTGACCCCATTTTTTTTAAGCCGATCAAAATCCACAGCGAAGTTATTGGTTTGAAGAAACAAAAAAACACGGCCTCCTGTTTGGTTCCCAACCCTGCTTTTTTGCTCATCATTAACAGCTTTTGCCAATAAAAGGTTACATCCTGTTGAACCCGGTGGCGAAACGACCACCCAACGTTTTAAATTTGTCAAAACAGTATCCTCAATAAGCGTGAAATTAAGTTTCTGTGTGTAAAACTGAATTGCTTCGTCATAATTCTCAACCACAACTGTAACCTGAATTAAACACTGAACTATCATTTCTTAACCTTGTACAAATCGTCAATTTTAACAACTTCAATCAACACGGAGTCTTTTAACGTTTTGGATATCATGCCATAAGGTGCAACTATGATTTCATCGTCAGGTTTAAGGCCATCAACTATTTCAATATTCGTATTGTCCTGAATACCCGTTTTAACCTTTACCTGGCGCGCAAAACCGTTGCGGTTGACAAATACAACCTCGAATTGCTCTGGATCTTTGATGGTAACTTTATCGTCAGGTGTTGCTGCCGTGCTTGTCTCCAATTTGTCTGCCTGATCGGCTTCATTTTTGGAGGCACCGTTCGCCGACCGTGTCGTTACAGCCTGAATTGGTACCGAAATAACACCCCTTCGGGTCTCCGTTTTAATCTCAACAGTTGCTGACATACCGGGAAGGAAAGGATAACGATGCAGGTTGCCTTTCAATAGATCACTGTATGAATCTTGTAAAAGAAGGATTTTTACATTAAAGTTGGTCACTTGATCGGTTGACGTCCCTGAAACATTGGCTGAACTTGCAATTTCAGTTACCTGACCACTAAATTTGCGTTTCAGATAAGCATCGATTTCAACATTGGCAGTATCCGACTTCTCAACATTAACAATATCATTCTCATTTACTTCAACTTTAACTTCCATTCTGCTTAAATCCGCAATGGTCATTAATTCGGTTCCCGCAAATTGATTGGTTCCTACCACCTTTTCTCCCTGTTCAACATTCAATTTTGAAACAGTACCCGAAATTGGCGCATAGATTTTTGTCTTGGTGAGATTTTCCTGTGCTTCGTTCAAACCCGATTCAGCACTTTTAACGGCATATTTTCCAGCCTGAACTTCTGACTGGGCAACTTTAAACGCAGCCTCTATGGTTTCAAAATCAGATTTGGCAATTGTATTTTTTTCGTACAACTGTTTCGATCTTTTGTAATTGAGTTCCTTTTCTACAAGCTGGGCTTCAGCCTGGGCCAACCTTGCTTTCTGGCTGTTGAGTGTGGCATCAAGCCGGTTTCGTGTCGAAATGTAAATATCAGGTTTTACAACAACCAGTAAATCACCTTTTTGTACCTCATCCCCCTCTTTGACCGGTAATTCAATTATCTCACCCGGAACTTCGGGACTGATCTTTACCTGCATTTGTGGTTCAACCTTGCCGTTTGCAGTTATAATTTCGGTAATATCCTTTTTCTTGACTTTTTCTGTCGCAACTTTAACTGCCATGTCCTTCCCAAACCATCCAGCCTTCTTCCCAACCACAAGCAAAACAATTATAACAACACTTATAATGCTGATATACAGTATCCAATTCGTCTTTTTCTTCATAGTCATTATCATTTCGTAACCTTTAATCCTAAAGAGTCATAAAATTACAATAATTATTCAAAATTGAAGGAAAACTTTTATTATTGTGAATTCAAAATACATTGCGTTTCTTTTACTTTTTTTTAGGATCGGAGTTCCAAAACATAATGGTATTAATTTTAAAAGCAATAATTTAGTAAAAAAAATATCGGCCTCCATATTGGCAGAGCTAACCGGATTTTTATGGAATTGGCCAATGAAAACAGGTTTTGAAAAATTAATCTTCTAATACGATAAAGTCATGAAATTCAATAATATATCAGTTATTGGGAGTTCCAATACCGATATGGTCATCAAAACTTCTAAATTACCTGCTCCTGGCGAAACAATTTTGGGAGGGGATTTTTTTATGAACCAGGGTGGAAAAGGGGCCAATCAGGCCGTTGCTGCGGCTAGGCTTGGTGGCCATGTCAGCTTCATCACAAAAACCGGTGATGATGTTTTTGGGCAGAAGGCACGGAAAATATTTGAAGATGAGCAGATTAATTTTGATCATCTTATTGTTGACCCTGTTCATCCATCAGGAGTGGCTTTGATCACTGTTGATGCAAAAGGTGAAAATTGCATTGTTGTTGCACCTGGATCGAACAGCCATCTCAATACTGAAGATATTGAAATTGCCCGTGATCAGGTCCAACGCTCAGAAATTGTCTTGATGCAACTTGAAATCCCGATTGAAACTGTTGTTTATGCAGCAAAAATGGCGTCCGATGCAGGTAAAAAAGTAATATTAAATCCAGCACCGGCAACTAAAATCACCGACGAACTCCTGTTTATGCTCTATATGATCACTCCCAATGAGAGTGAAGCCGGGATGATCACAGGGATTCCGGTAACGGATGTTTCCTCTGCAACAGAAGCTGCCCGGATGCTCCATGAAAGAGGCGTTAAAGTGGTCATTGTCACCCTTGGGAGCAAGGGGGCCTTGCTATACGCTGATGGCGAGGCCACAATGGTGCCTGCACCCAAAGTTGAGGCAATTGATACGACAGCAGCAGGTGATGTATTCAATGGGGCGATTGCTGTGGCTATTTCGGAAAGAATGGGACTCAAAAAAGGTGTCGAATTTGCCTGCAAAGCTGCGGCAATTTCAGTTACAAGGATGGGAGCCCAGTCATCAGCCCCCTACCGTCATGAACTTTGACAAGTTAAAATTCTAAAATACAATAATTTATAAAACAAACCAAAATGAAAAAAATCTCTCTGATACTTTTAATTCCTGTTTTCCTCTTGGTTTTAATTTCCTGTTCTGGAAACCAGGAAAAAAAGGTCGCCGATTCGCGCACAATAACTGAAAAAGTATTAAAAGACAAGATTGCAGGCGGATGGGCAGGCAAGATGATCGGTGTAACTTATGGGGCTCCTACCGAATTCAGGGCCCAGGGTAAAACCTTCAACGATTCCATCAAGTGGGTCCCTACGGATGTGAAAGGTTCCATCTGGCAGGACGATATTTATGTGCAGCTCACTTTTTTAATGACAATGGACCGGTATGGAATCGATGCACCTGCGAAAAAATTCCAGGAACTGTTTGCGAAAGCAGGGTATCAATTGTGGCATGCCAATGTGCAGGGAAGGAAGAACTATTTCGACAGTATTTTCCCACCAATGTCGGGCCATCCTGATTATAACATCCACGCCGATGATATTGATTTTCAGATTGAAGCCGATTATATCGGGTTTATGTGCCCAGGGATGCCCCAAACTGCCAACAAGATTGCAGATAAAATCGGCCATATCATGAATTATGGGGACGGCGTTTATGGGGGAATATTTGTTGGGGCACTTTATTCGGAAGCCTATTTTGAAAGCGATATCAGGAAGCTGATAGACAAGGCACTCTTATCCATTCCGACTGAAAGCGATTATTCAAAAATCATTAAAGATGTCCTTCTGCTTCATAACCAATATCCAAACGATTGGCATTCAGCATGGAATGAATTGGAGGCTAAATGGGGAAACGTTGATATTTGTGGTGCTGGTGAACCTTTTAACATCGATGCAAAACTTAATGGTGCCTTTATTGTGATGGGGTTACTCTATGGGGATGGCGATCCTGCAAAAACAATGGAAATAGCAACACGGTGCGGACAGGATTCGGACTGCAACCCTTCAAACGCAATGGCGGTATTGGGTGTGATCAAAGGACTTAGTGGATTGCCCTCAACCTACCGTGAAGCTGTTCAGGCCATTGGTGATTCCCTGTTTATCAACACCTCCTATTCTTACAACAAGGCGGTTGAGCAAACCTTAAAATATGCCCGGGGACTTGTCATTGAAAATGGGGGCCAGGCCACCGATTCAGAATTGATTATTAAGATACAGGCCTCCCAACCCTTTGCCTTGGAGGATGCATTTCCTAAATTGGTTTTCGACCACAATGTAAGTGTTTTTGATAAAGGAGGTTGGGAGTTTAAGGGAAAATGGGAAAACTTTAAAAAGAATTCAAAGGATGTCCAGGCCATGGTTAGTGGCAATAAAGGTGATGAAGCGGTCCTTAATTTTGAAGGAACCGGTGTTTCGATTGTTGGAAATTGGTTCAAAGACGGAGGCAAAGCAGATGTGTATGTTGATGGAACCTTTAAGCGGACCATCGATGCCTACTTTTATTTTGCCAATCAGACCCACACTGGGATGGACATGTACCATATTACAAACCTTTCCCTTGGAAAACATACTGTAAAGATCGTGGTAAAAGGCGAAAAACGTCCTGAAGCTACCTCTGCCAATTTCTACATTTCTAAAGCTGTTGTGTTTAAGACTGCCGACAAAACCAATGTAAACTACAAATTTTCATTTCAAAAATAATATTATATGTATAAATTCACAATCAGATACTTAGCAATTCCGATTGCCGTATTTTTTCTGGCAGCCTGCCAATCACCACAAGTGAAAGAGATTAAACCGGTAAAAATTATTTTTGACAGCGACATGGGGCCCGACTATGACGATGTTGGTGCGCTGACCATGTTGCACGCCTTTGCGGATAGCGGTAAAGCCGAGATCCTTGCAACAATGGCTTCCAACAGGTATGCCCTGGTAGCTACTTCGTTGGATGTGATCAACACCTATTTTGGCCGCCCATTGATCCCGATCGGCTCACCGAAAACGCATGGTGTAAATATCGGTTGTGGCCAGCACTGGACAGATTCTTTGGCAACCAGTTTTCCGCATAAGATCGATTCTACTGCTCAGGCACAGGATGCGGTTCTCCTTTATCGCCAGATTTTGACTTCCCAACCAGATACTTCCGTTGTGATTGTCACTGTAGGATTTCTCACAAATTTAAATGACCTGCTGCTTTCGCAACCCGACAATATCTCCCCTTTGACCGGAAAAGAGTTGGTTGTTAAGAAAGTAAAGAAATGGGTAGCCATGTCTGGAAAATTTCCCGAAGGGTCCGAATTTAATGTGAAGGAAGATTCGGTGTCATCAAAATATGTTTTTGAAAATTGGCCAACCAAGGTCATCCTTAGCGGTTTCGAGATCGGCGATAAAATTTTTACCGGTAAGGATTTGATTAAAACAAATATCAAAAGTCCGGCTAAAATGGCATTTAAAATAGCGATGAACTTCTCTAAAGAAGACAGGAATGGCCGTCAAAGCTGGGATGAAACCGCAGTGTTGACCGCCGTAAAAGGACCTGATTTTGCATTTACCCAAGTTAAAGGACTTATGATAGCTGAACCTTCCGGGTATAACAAATGGCAGAACCAGGAAAACGGACGACATTCTTATCTCGTTTTTAAACAATCACCAGATGAGATAGCTAAGCTGATTGAGAAATACATCATTCACGATAAATCTATTAATCAATAACTTATAACAATTCATCATGTACATTGTAGAAACTTATTCTGTAGCAGTAATCATGACTGTGATTACAATGCTTTGCTGGGGCTCATGGGCAAACACACAAAAACTGGCAGCCAGGAACTGGCGGTTCGAGTTGTTTTATTGGGATTATGTGATTGGTATCTTACTTTTTTCTTTGATTCTTGGATTTACATTGGGAAGTACTGGTGAAAAAGGGATGAATTTTATTGAAAATCTTCGTCAAGCCGATTTGTCGAGCCTATCGGGGGCCTTGATAGGGGGCATCATTTTTAATTTGGCCAACATCCTTGTTGCCGCAGCTATTGCGATTGCGGGTATGTCGGTTGCATTTCCGGTGGGAATCGGGATCGCATTGGTACTTGGCGTAATCGTAAATTACATTGCCAAACCACAGGGAAATGCAATGCTGTTGTTTTTAGGGGTTGCATTAATTACTGTTGCAATTATCCTGGATGCAATCGCTTACAGGAAAAAAGCTGCACAGTCACAGAAAGTTCCAACAAAAGGAATTGTCCTTTCAATCGTTGGCGGCATTCTAATGGCCCTTTTTTACCGTTTCGTAGCTGGTTCGATGGCCACAAATTTTGAACAGCCTGAAGCTGGCCTCCTAACACCTTATTCTGCTGTATTGATTTTTTCTATTGGGATACTGCTCAGTAACTTTCTGTTTAACACCATTTTAATGAAACGTCCATTTGAAGGGGTTCCTGTATCGTATGATCAGTATTTTAAAGGTGCGTTTAAAGAACACCTTACCGGAATTTTGGGTGGAATGATCTGGTGCATTGGTATGTCGTTGAGCATTATCGCAGCCGGTAAGGCAGGATTTGCCATATCATACGGACTTGGGCAAGGGGCAACCCTGATCGCGGCACTTTGGGGGGTATTTATCTGGAAAGAGTTCAAAAACTCGTCCAAAATAGTCAACCTTCTGCTTACATTGATGTTTGTGCTTTTTGTTGCCGGACTTGGATTGATTATTGTAGCTGGAAGCTAATCGACTATTAAATAAAGTTTTACCTGAATATATTTTGTGATGAGAATTTTCTTCCCAATTTTTACGGTACTGTATTTCCATTTTTTCCCTTGTCAGGCCATTGAGGTAAAGACAAAAAGCCCCGATCAAAAGAATAGTATGATTGTCAAACTCAATCCCAAACAGGAGAATACTATTTCATATTCAATTATTAATCAGGGTAATACAATTATAGCCGATTCTCCTTTGGGGTTGACGTTTGAAAATGAGGCTCCCATCCAAAGCAAACTGGAAATCCTTTCGGTCCAGCAAAAGGAGGTCAATGAACCTTGGGTGCCGGTCTATGGCGAAAAAAATCAATATCCCAACCGTTACAACGAAACGACGATTAACCTGAAAGAGGTAAAATCTCCGGGAAGAAACTTCTCGATCCTTGTAAGGGCATACAATGAAGGGATTGCATTCCGTTACAATATTCAGGCCGACCATCCGGTTACAGTGACAGGTGAACTGACCGGTTTTCAATTTAAAAAAGATTACCCTTCCTGGATCGCCCCGATGGCACAGGCCAAATACATCAAAGGTTCGATCAGTAAAACTGGGAAAGGGTGCGAACGCCCCTATGTTATAGAAGTGTCGGACAAATTATACATCGCCCTCGGAGAAGCGGCTTTGACAGATTATTCGAGGATGAAATTCGATCGTTCAGAAAAAGATTCATTGCTGATATTGTCAAAGTTGGATGGAAAGGCACAATATTCTTCTTCTTTTTCCACACCCTGGCGATATGTTCTGATTGCCACCTCTCCGGCTAAGATGCTCGAACAGAATTATTTCATACTCAACCTGAATGAGGCGTCAGCCATTAAGGATCCTTCATGGATCAAACCAGGTAAGGTCATCCGCGAGGTTACGCTTACGACTATGGGAGGCAAAGCCTGTATCGATTTTGCAGCACGCCACAATATTTCGTATGTCGAATTTGATGCCGGATGGTACGGACTTGAATACAACAATGCTTCGGATGCAAAGGCAGTTTCAGTAGATCCGGCCCGTTCGCCAGGACCGCTTGAACTTCAGGAGGTGATCAATTATGGGAAAGAAAAAGGAATCGGCATTATCCTTTATGTAAACCAGCGGGCCTTGTCTCGTCAGTTGGATACAATTCTACCACTTTATCAATCATGGGGGGTGAAGGGGATGAAATTTGGGTTTGTAAATGTTGGGGCACAAAACTATACGGCATGGCTTCATGAGGCAATACGAAAAACAGGCGAACACCGGCTTATGATGGATATCCATGATGAATACCGCCCCACTGGTTATTCGCGGACCTGGCCGAACCTTCTAACTCAGGAAGGTATTAGAGGAGACGAGGAAAGTCCCGATAACCAGCATGTTTTAATTACAATGTTTACACGTATGCTTGCTGGGGCAGGCGATCACACCAATTGTTATTTTGCACCACGGGTCGATGAAAAGATGGGATCACATGTCTCCCAGATGGCCAAAACGATTTGTATTTACAGCCCATGGCAGTTTATCTTTTGGTACGACAGGACAGAAGATTCGCCACGAAAAAAAGGGGTTGTAGGGTCAAATGCACCCTCAGTAATTGTTGAACTGCCTGAACTCTCTTTTTATGATGCATTGCCAACAGTTTGGGACGATACAAAAATTTTGGAAGGTAAAATAAGTGAATATGGGACAATTGCCAGAAAGAGTGGGGACAATTGGTTCATCGGTTCGTTGACCGACCAACCCCGAAAAGTAACGTTGAACCTAAACTTCCTTGACAAAAGGTACAAGTTTGAGGCTACTATCTATAGTGACGATACAACCATTGAAAGTCCTACAAAAGTGCGGATTTCAAAACAAATTGTTTCAGTCGGCAGCCAATTAAGTTTCGACCTTAAAAACAAAAATGGCCTGGCGATCATTTTAAAAAAGCTAAATTAGATCTTCATAAGCTATTTTGTTGAATATCATTACATTAAAAATTTTAAAGATTGGAACGTGCCGAAGAATATGCAAAACGGGATCGTCCCCTTAAATGGGTCAAAGTAACCAATAATCATGAAATTTCTCCGGGAGTATTCCTAATTTCATGGAAGAGATTCTGTGATTTTGTTCCGGGTCAGGTCGTTAAATTAGCCATTAACAAGGTGCAGCCACCACGAATCTACAGTCTTTGTAGTGGGAACCGAAATGAAACCATGAGCGTACTTTTCAACATCAAAGAGGACGGATACCTTACCCCAAGGATGGCTACTGCCGTTGAGGGTACTGAATTGCTGGTTTCCAATCCCTATGGTAGTTTTCACGATGATGGGGGATCTGCATACTGGATTGCCACAGGGACAGGGATTGCACCGTTTTATAGTATGCTGAAGTCAGGATTATCAGGGGATAAAATATTAATACATGGGGCCCGCCACCTTGATCAATTCTATTTTGAAGATGAATTAAAACATACTGTTGGCTCAAACTACATTAGATGTTGTTCCGGCGAACAATCACCAGAAGTGTATCATGGACGTGTAACCCAATACCTTTTAGAAATGAATCAGTTCCCCAAAGATTTTAAATACTACCTTTGCGGCAAATCGCTCTTGGTTGTGGATGTACGTGATCTGCTGATTTCCAAAGGAATATCCTACAATAATATTTTTTCGGAAATTTATTTTTAACCCATTCGTCCGACAACTTAAGGTGGTTTTCCATATTTTTAAAACAAACAATAATGAAGGATCAACTTTTTGGTAAAGATTTGAACGAGTTGAAGGATATTTGCCAGTCACTAGCGTTACCAAAATATACCGGACGTCAATTGGCAGAATGGCTTTACAAAAAAGAGATCAACTCGATTGATGCGATGAGCAACCTATCCAAAAAAACGCGTGAACTTCTCAATGAAAAATTTGAATTTGGCCTGACTGAGCCTTCGAGAGTCCAGGAAAGTATCGATGGAACAAAAAAATACCTTTTCCCCACCCTACATAACCGGTTCATCGAAACAGCTATGATTCCTGAAGTAGATCGTAAAACAGTGTGTGTCTCTACGCAGGTTGGTTGCAAAATGGGCTGTTTGTTTTGTATGACAGGCAAACAAGGTTTTCAGGGACAATTGACTGCCGGAGAGATTGTTAACCAGTTCAGGAGCATCAAGGAATATGGCGATGTTTCCAATATCGTCTATATGGGAATGGGGGAACCTTTCGATAATCTCGATGCTGTCCTAAAAAGCCTTGATATCCTCACTTCTGAATGGGGTTATGCCATGAGCCCCCGCCGTATCACTGTTTCATCAATTGGGATTATCCCTGCAATGATCAGGTTTCTTAATGAGAGCGATGCGCATCTTGCAATCAGTCTTCATACCCCTTTCGACATTGAAAGGCAAAAGTTAATGCCGGTTCAAATTGCCTATCCGATAGCGGAGGTTGTCAATGAAATTAAAAGCTGGGACTTCGGCCGGCAACGACGGGTCTCCTTCGAATACATCCTATTTAAAGGGCTGAACGATACGCCATTGCATGTCCGTGAACTTTCAAGGTTATTATCCGGAATAAGATGTCGGATCAACCTGATCCGGTTTCATACGGTCCCTGGAACTCCGTTGGTAAGCCCTGATGAAGAAACGATCAATAATTTTAAGGATCAATTAAATGCAAAAGATATTACAACTACAATAAGGGCATCGCGTGGCCAGGACATTTATGCTGCTTGTGGGTTATTATCAACAAAGGAGTTATTAAAAACTAAAGATTAATTTTAAAGTAGTTTCGATAAAACTTAAAATGGTCACTGTACCATTGCCTTTTTGTAATCCTATAAACAACTGAATGTCTTATTTCTTTGGAATAAATAGCTTGCAAAAAAAGTTTTAAATATACTTTTAAAATTCGCCTTAATAAAAACACAATAATGGGATATATTTTGTAAAATACTGGAAATGTGTAATTTAATGAGTGTCTAATAATTAATATTTTCGAGGAAATTGTTCTCTGTGAATAAAACAGTTTAGGAAGATTCAAAGCATTACCTGAAAAAACAAAATAAGAAATAGCTTTTCTCTTGAATGGAATTTTATTGATAAAAGACAATAGTTCAATTCTTTTGGCAATCAAATATAAATCATAAATGTCGCGGAGTGAAATAATTCCATGGACGTGGCCATTGTTGGCAAGTTGGGAATGAATGAAATTGAGAATTACTTTATGTTCATCTTCAAGAACCAAACAATAATTGTCACCATCTAATGATATATTTTTTGTGTAAATCATTTCAGGATTAAACATGCTTGCATATTGGTGTGGAACAAGTAAATGGTGTACTTCAACATCTGCCAAAACATCTGTTTTAAAAAGTCGAGGATAATGCTTTTCTTTGAGAACATCACCCTTAAATTTATTAACCATCGCATATCCATCTTCCTCCAAAAGCCTTGCAGCCTTCAAATAATCTTCTTCAAGAACAAGAAAATCAATATCCCCGATCATCCGCTCTCCTTTATCGCTGTACAGACCATCAAGCAGGTTTCCGGTACCCTTCAGAAAAGTAGGATAGATCTCATTAGCATTTAATAACTTTAGTATATCATTAATTTGCAAGAGTATCTGTTCGTTCCTTGCAAAATTCAGGTCATAAATTTCCTTGAGAAACTCCGCCAATTCTTCAGGTAAATGTTCAATTAATTGGTGTGATTTAAACTTTAGGTAAATGACCGGTAAAACCAAATGACTGCTGCAAAGGCTGACAAATTGCGCCCATTCAATTTCATCATCCGAAATCTTCTGAAGGATCACCTCCCTGAATTCCGGATGCTCATCGATCGACAGGCACCTGCCAACAAAATAAAACATCTCCAGGTTAGTCATGCTCAAATAGTTTTGTTATCGCATCTATTGCTTTTGTATTGTTCGAATAGGTAAGCTGAAAAAAAGACCATTTTGCAAGACAGTCAAATAAAATTTCGGGAGTCCCTTCTGTAGCAGCTACCCATGCTTGCCCAAGCAACAATTTAGCACCCACTATCGGATCAAGTTTTATAATTTCAAAATCAACAGTTTGATCATATTTGATAAAAACAAATTCCTTTACTGGAAAAGGTTGTTTGTCAATATCTTCGCTTTTTTCAAGACTTACATATCGTACACCTTTTTCGGGCGTAATAAAATTTAAAGGTTTTTGTTCGAGATCGGGGAAAATAGAGGTAAGAACTTCCACCGCCCCTTGTTTGACCGACATGGCTATCGGGAAAGGATATGCATATGTATTTCGGTCAATAGGAACAAAGTCGTCGGATACCAATTTATAACCACGATCCTGGAGCAAAGCAGCGATTGTTGTTTTCCCACTTCCTGGTTCCGCGGGAAACAAAATTGTTTTTTGTCCGTTGGTTATCGCTGATGCGTGAACAGTCATCAGCCAGAAATCATCATTCTTATGGAAGATCACATTGATCAGGTTCATAAAAATAAGTCCCTTAACAAGATGGGTTTCATCATAAGTCCATAAACCTTTTATCTCCCCATTAAGGCGAAAAGCAATTTTATCGTAAAAAGCAAATAACTCAAAAACAGCTTTCTTCGTTGATAATTGAGCCGTTTCCAGATGATTGAGTAGTGGATGGATATAATATTCAAAATTGCGCGTTTCAAATGAAAATTCCGCAATGGTCTCACCAAATTTATAACAGTAAACAGAAAAAGGCTCATAGGTATAGCTTGCCAAACCATCAGGATACTTCTTGTTAATAAAGACATCTGAAGCCTGGTTCATTTTTTCAATACCTGAACGGATTTCTGTAACATATTTCAAGCTTTCTATTGATGTAAGTCCATATCTATCAACACATTCAGAAGCAATTGTTTCAGTTTTAAATCTCTTAACTGTTTTTTTAAAAACAAACCAAGCTGGTTCTTCCAACTGAACATATAGGTTGCTTTTTTTCAACCAAACCAGATAGGTACTTCCAAACTTACGTTTAATATACTCGATTGCAGGCATTTACAAGATTTGTTATTAACATTAAAAAGGATTTACTGTGTTTGCCTATGAATACATTAAGGCCTGTTATCTTATTCACTGACCAACTCTATTTCCATTTTAATATCAACGATAGGCCTGTTGTTGATATCGCATGGTTGGGCAGCAATATCGTCAATAACATGTAAACCTTCAATTACCTCTCCAAAAACAGTATAATTCCCATCCAGATGGGGGGTGCCACCCACTGTTGTATAGACCTGCTTCTGCTCCTCCGTAAGTTTAAACGGAGTTTGTGCTGTTTTGGCAATTGCCTGGTTTTGTAAACGTTCCATTAAGGTGGCAAAAGCCACCTGATTCCCTGATGACTGGTAAAATACTAGGGAATCATTATTTTCACGGACAAGTTGCCGCATATTGCTTTGTGCCTGTTTTTCGTTCCCTTTTGCTTCGAGGGCAGGAAGATCATTGGCCGGAAATACAACTCCCTGAACAAGGTAGAATTGTGACCCGGATGATTTCCGTTCAGGATTAATATTGTCGCCTTGCCGTGCTGCTGCCAGGGCACCTTTTTTGTGTAAAAATTTTGTGTTGATCTCACAATCAATGGTGTAATCAGGACCCCCGTTTCCCAATTGCTCATTTGGTTTTGCATTTCTTGATGAAGGATCACCACCCTGAACCATAAACTCTTTGATCACCCTATGGAACAAAACCCCATTATAATAACCTTCCTTAACAAGTTTCAGGAAGTTGTCGCGGTGCTTCGGAGTCTCATTGTATAACTCCACCTTCATATTTCCAAATTGAGTTTTTATCAATACAACAGGACGTTTTTCTCCCTTATTTTGCGCATGGCAACATGAAAACAAGAGTACCATTGTCAGTATGCCAAATCCCTTAATTATGCTTTTCATCTTCATTGTTCTTTTTGCCAAAGATAAGAATAGAGTAATGTATTAGACAATAGGGTATTTTTTTTAATTTTGTTTTTTTATGCATAAAAACATTTGAAATGGGTGACTTTATAATTTACAATACTTTAAGCCGGAAAAAGGAACTTTTCAAACCGATCAATCCTGGACATGTGGGGATGTATGTATGCGGTCCTACGGTTTATGGAGAAGCCCATCTCGGACATTCTCGTCCAGCTATTACATTTGATCTGCTTTTCCGATATCTTAAATACTTGGGCTACAAAGTCCGATATGTCCGGAACATTACCGATGTAGGCCATCTTGTGAACGATGCTGATGAAGGGGATGATAAAGTTGAAGGTAAAGCAAAAGTCGAGGAACTCGAACCGATGGAGATTGTTCAGAGATATACAAACAGCTATAGACGGAACATGCTACAATTAAATGTGTTGCCACCAAGTATTGAGCCATCTGCATCAGGGCACATTATCGAACAGATTGAGACCGTTCAACAAATGATCAATTCGGGTTTTGCCTACGAAGTGAACAACTCGGTTTATTTTGACGTGGAGAAATATGCATCAATCCATTCCTATGGGATCCTTTCAGGCCGGAAAATTGAAGACCTCTATTCAAATACCCGCGACCTGGATTCGCAGGGCGAGAAAAAATCAGGCCTTGATTTCGCCGTTTGGAAAAATGCCACGCCCGATCACATCATGAGATGGCCGTCACCCTGGGGTTATGGATTCCCTGGATGGCATACTGAATGTACCGCAATGAGTACCAAATATTTGGGAGAGCCTTTTGATATTCATGGTGGAGGACTTGATTTACTTTTCCCGCACCATGAAGCTGAAATTGCCCAGGGAGTGGCCTGCTTTGGACATAGTCCGGTCAATTATTGGGTCCACAACAACCTGATAACCATCAACGGTCAAAAAATGGGAAAATCATTGGGGAATTTTATCAATTTAGATCAATTGTTCGCGGGCACCCACCAATTGCTTGAAAAAGCATATTCACCAATGTGCATCCGCTTTTTTATTTTGCAGGCCCATTACCGGAGCCCCCTCGATTTCTCAAATGAAGCCTTACAAGCCGCGGAGAAAGGGCTCGAACGCTTGTTTAAAGCTGTGACAATGATCGATGGACTTAAAATTTCAGATCAATCAACCATTGATGTGCCTGGAGTGATAGAGAAGTGCGACAATGCGATGAACGACGACCTGAACAGTCCGATTCTGATTGCCCATCTTTTTGACGGTGTAAAAATGATCAATTCCGTGAATGACGGAAAGAGTACGATAAATTCCATTGACCAGGCGATGCTGAAAAAACTTTACAATGATTATGTATTTGATATTCTAGGACTTCAACCGGATATATCTGGTGCCGGCACTGAAAATAGCAAAGTGTTTGGACAAGTCGTCGATTTACTGTTGAACTTAAGGATTGTGGCAAAAAAGAACAAGGATTGGTCAACTTCCGACAAAATACGCAATAGCCTTGCAGATTTGGGTTTTATTGTAAAAGACACCAAAGATGGTTTTGAATGGGAATTGAAAGGTTAAGAATCTCAGCTTCCTTAATGCAGTTTATGAGGATATCTCAAATTTTCTTGTACAAAAGACTGTTTTGTCACCGGATTCAATCAACTGGTACTTTCAAAACTCAGGTTTGAATGCAAATATCATCATTCTAATCATCAGGATGCCAGATGCAAGTTGCCAGATGCCAGTAAAAAAATCTCCACAACAAAAACCCCGGTTTGTAACCAAATCGGGGTATAGTAATTTCTTCAGAAGAACCTATTTCAATGGCTCTTTCTTATTCGGTTTTGGTATCTCTTTTGGAGCTTCATTTTGCGATTCACCCGAAACTTCCCCATCCTCTTTAATGGCCTTTTTGAAGTCTTTCATCCCCTTCCCTATTCCTGACATCAGTTCAGGGATCTTCTTGCCACCGAAGAGAAGCACCATGGCGATTACCAAAATAACAATGTGCGCTCCTGAAATTGTTAATACGATCATTAAACTCATAATATCCGGATTTAATCTACCTTACAAAAATAGTAAAAGTTCGGCGAAAATATGATTTAACACTTCGATTTATTTATTGAGGTGTTTGAGACCAGCAATAACCAAGTTTGGAAATATATAATTATTTTTACTGGCTGTTTTAATACAAGACTGATTTGGTGAAAACCGATTTCTTATTCTTATATTCATTTATAGATTGGACAGGCAATAAATCAGAATAGCCATAATTAACTATATATCTTTTTATTATGAAATTCAAATTATTCTTTTTCCTGGGGATGGCCATTATCCTTGGACTTTCCCGACAAATCTTCGCCCAGACCAGCACTGCATCAACTACTGAAATCAAATCTACAGAATCACAGAAAAAAAAGGGAGAAAAGGTCTTTATTAAACACGCCGACAAATGCTTGACAATTATTGAGAAGGCTGCATTTAAGATGTCAATAAACGGCGTTATGATTATTGCATTTATACCAGGGGAAATTACATCCACCTGGATATCTAAAATAAAAGTTGTGGGTACTTTAACCAATAAAGATTCAAACCTTTTGGCAGTGGCAAGTTGTAAGGCAGCGGAAATGGCCGATACCTTTAAGGATAGCGGGAGCGGAGTAAGAAAACCGTTAAAAGGGGAAAATGGATACAAAGGGGGGGTCATAAAAAAAGTAGGCTCCGGCTATATCCTTACTGTATTTTCAGGGGCAAGTGGCGATCAGGATGTTGCAGCTGCTACGGAAGGCATGGACTATCTCTATAAATATTTCCCGAAGACCAATTAGTTGCAAAATGCAAATTCTTCAATAACAATCATATTTTACTTACCATGAAAAAATTACTGTTGTTTTTTATCTTCCTTTTCGTCCTGAATTCAATCCATTCACAGCCTATGGGTTTTGGCGGTGTAAACTGGTTGCCGGATGGGAACAGCTTCACTGCAGTTGAAAAATATTCAATTGTTAAAACCGAACTGCCCTCAATGACAAAAACGGTCCTGTTTGACTTTGAACAAATCATACCAAAGGACAAATCCCATCCACTCACTATATCCTCATTTACATTATCAAAAGATTTGAAGCAAGTTCTGCTGAAAATGAATACCAAAACCCAATACCATAAAACGACTGGTGAAGTATGGGTATATGATAGTGCCTCCGGTAAAATTTATCAGTTGGGAAAGACTTTAAAAACCGACGCATTGATGTACCCTAAATTTTCGCCCGATGGTACAAAGGTGGCCTATGTTTACCAGGACAAAACACCACTCAGGGTGGTTTATAATCTTTACGTCGAGGAAATCAAAACTGGAAAAACCAAACAATTAACTTTCGATTTCAAAGACCGCAGCATTAACGGGACATTTGACTGGGTCTATTCCGAAGAATTGTTTTGTACAGACGGGTTTAGGTGGAGCGAAGATGGGACCCGGATAGCCTACTGGAACGTTGATGCGTCAAAAGTTCGCAATTACTTGATGCTCAACACTACCGATTCCATTTATCCCTTTACAGTTGCTGTCGAATATCCCAAAGCTGGCGAAGACCCCTCCCCTACCAAAATAGGGGTTGTCGATTTGGCCACGGCTAAAACAAAGTGGATAGGTATTGAGGGTGACCCACGCCAGAATTACCTTGTCAAAATGGAATGGTCCTCAAAAAATGAACTGATCATCCAGCAACTTAACCGCAAACAGAATCTCTCGAAAATCTGGATTGCCAATACGGCAACCTGTGTTTCAAAGGAGTTGTGGAGCGATTCCGACAAGGCATGGGTTGACCTCGAAGCGACCTGGAACTCCAACAACAATACAGGCTGGAACTGGATTGAAGGTGGCAAAGCTTTTGTCTGGGCCAGTGAAAAAGATGGATGGCGCCACCTCTACAGGTTAGGGTTGGACGGCAAGGAAAGCCTGGTCACCAAAGGCGATTTTGACGTGATCAAAGTTTACCTGATCGATGAACCCAATAACCTTCTCTATTTCGCGGCAACCCCCGAAAATGCGACCCAGCGTTACCTTTATTGCACCAAACTGGATGGTTCTGAAACACCCCAACGAATAACTCCCAAAGATTTTACAGGCACCAACGATTATATCATTTCACCAAACGGGAAATGGAGCAGGCATACATTTACGAGCCACTTGTATTCCTCAGCATCAGAATGGATTACGTTACCCTCACACTCCCCTTGCGACCAGGCAAAAAGCATACTGAGCAACCTGAAAGAGGATCCGATGGGAAAACAGGTCTCCTTCTTTAAAGTGACAACCGAAGACGGGATTACCCTGGATGGTTGGATTGCAAAACCGAAAGATTTCGACCCGGCAAAGAAATACCCAGTTTTCTTTTATGTTTATGGTGAACCGTGGGGATGCACTGTTTTCGACAATGCAAGGTTGGGCCGGTCGATGCAATTTGGCGGCAATATTCCGGATCAGGGATATCTCTATGTATCTGTAGATTGCAGGGGCAGTATGGCACCCCGTGGACGTGATTGGCGCAAATCGGTTTACAGGCAGATTGGGAGGTTAAATATCCGCGATATGGCCCTTGGTGCCAAAGAGGTATTGAAATGGGGTTTTTGCGATACGAGCCGTGTGGCGGTTCATGGTTGGAGCGGTGGCGGTTCCTCAACATTGAACCTGATGTTCCAGTATCCCGAAATTTTCAAGACCGGTATCGCGGTTGCAGCAGTTGCCAATCAATTGGCCTACGACAATGCCTATCAGGAACGCTACATGGGTGTTCCTTCAGAAACAAGGGATGATTTTATTGCCGGTTCACCATATACTTATGCTAAGAACCTAAAAGGCAATTTGTTGTACATTCATGGTACCGGCGATGACAATGTCCATTACGCCAATGCAGAGAAATTGTTCAATGAACTGATCCGCTACAACAAACCTTTCCAGATGATGTCTTATCCGATGCGCTCCCATGGCATTTATGAAGGTGAAGGGACATCCACCCATTTGGCAACAACCTGCAAAAAATTTTTGTTGGAAAACTGCCCTCCTGGGGGAAGATAGTTTATGCAAATTAAAATTATCGATATTAAATGAAAAGCTGCTGGCAGTTGGTTACTTGCGGCCGGCAAAATCAAGGTTTAGAGTTTATTGAGAGTTGTAATCATGGCAAGCAGGAGGCTTGCCCAGTCTTAACAAATAATTTCAATCATTATGGATTCAAACCGGAGGACTTTTATCAGACAATCGGCTTATACCACAACAGGTATTGGGCTTACAAGCATTATTCCATCCGGAGTTTGGGGTGCGAAAACAGCCCCGGGCGACAAGATCAATGTAGGATTGATTGGATGCCACAACATGGGTTTTGGCGATTTGCAGCAGCAATTAAAAACTGGGGAGGTCAATTGTGCCGCTCTATGCGATATCGACAACAATGTGCTGAATAACAAGGCAAAAGAAATCAAGGACAAATACAACCAGACACCCAAATTATTCAAGGACTTCAGGAAATTGCTGGAACAGAAAGATATTGATGCGGTAATAATTGGCACGCCGGACCATTGGCATTGCCTGATCATGGTAGGTGCGCTCGAAGCCGGTAAGGACGTTTACGTCGAAAAACCGATGGGGAACAGCATTGAAGAGTGCAACATCATGGTTCGTGCAGCAAAAAAACACCTGCAAATCGTCCAGGTCGGTCAGCAGCAACGTTCAGGTTTTATCTTCCAGAGGGCTATGGAACTGATCAAAACAGGAAAGATTGGCACCCTCCGCAAGGTCAATATTTGGGCAAACTTTGAATATGGTGTTGGGTCGCTGATCGTACCTGATGGACCTGTTCCGCAAGGAGTTGATTACGACATGTGGCTTGGGCCAGCCCCTAAACGGCCATTCAATGCCAACCGCTTCCACGGTACCTGGCGCCATTTCTGGGATTATGGTGGCGGACTTGCTTCTGATTGGGGCGTCCACCTTGTTGACATGGGGTTATGGGCAAAAGACATAACAACTGCACCGGGATCGGTCCTCACATATGGGGCGAACACCTTTCCTGAAAAAAGGGCCCGAGAAACCTTCGACACCATGACGATTTGTTATCCCAAAAGTGACTTTGTGATCAACTATGACCTGACTGCAGGCTTACAACATGGGCCATGGGACATGCCTTATGGGATAGCGTTTATCGGCGACTATGCGACCATTGTTACGGACCGCAACAAAATGACCGTCTATCCCGAATATGACAATCAATCAAAGAAATTCAAAACCGAAGAATACAAATTCACGGAAGGGAAAGAGTCTCACGATTTGCATGCCCGGAATTTCCTCGATTGCATTAAATCACGCCAAGCGCCGGTTTGCCCACCTGAACTGGGAAGGGCAGCTGCTTTACATGTCCATATGGCCAATATTGCTGCCCGCGTAGGTGAGCCGGTCCTCCTTTGGGACGATGCCAAAAACAGGTTTACCAACAGTGAGGCGGCCAATCGATTAATCGTTCCGGAGTACCGGAAACCTTGGGTATTGCCGAAATACTGATGAGCATAGAATATGCGGCTGGCTATTGGCAACTGGCGGTTAGCTTTGATTTGTGCAAATAGGTTTAATTCTCTTTTTTAAACTAATTAGTTTCTCTAAGAAAACGTTTAATTGTCAATAAATCAACTATATACTGTTGATAACTTTCCTGAATCTTTTATCGGTTTATTTGGTTTGTTCAGTCAAAATGGTTAATTTCAGGTCGTTAAAGAGTTAATCGTCACGAATTTTGACCAAATATTTAAAAATATTCATCCGATGAGAAAAAGATTCGAGCAACAGTTGGGCCTTG
>Ga0209083_1001515_pt1 | contig 26170 bp, 19 predicted proteins | sample AM7aDNAmetaG_FD_184132 | JGI IMG/M metagenome (GOLD analysis project Ga0209083, IMG submission 184132) | Freshwater microbial communities from Finland to study Microbial Dark Matter (Phase II) - AM7a DNA metaG (SPAdes) (version 3) | ecosystem: Environmental > Aquatic > Freshwater > Lake ...
GGAAATCTCTTGGCGAAAACATCAAGAACGCGCGCGTGAAGAACCCTGAGGTAATCAGGAGCTGGGACAACGCGTACAGAAACGAAGGCGGAATGGCGGTGCTTTACGGAAACCTCGCGACAGGCGGCTCTGTTGTTAAGCAGTCCGCGGTTGCTCCGGAAATGATGAAGCACACAGGCCCGGCAAAAGTGTTTAACTCTGAAGGAGAAGCCACCAAAGGAATTCTCGGCGGCAAAGTTAAGGCCGGGGATATCGTGGTGGTCCGCTACGAAGGCCCGAAGGGCGGCCCGGGAATGCAGGAAATGTTATCCCTCACCGCGGCAGTTGCCGGAATGGCCATAAAGGATGTGGCGCTTATCACCGACGGCAGGTTCTCGGGAGGAACGAGGGGCGCGTCTATCGGACATATCTGCCCGGAAGCCGCTGACGGCGGGACGATCGGGATTGTAAAAAACGGGGATATCATCGAGATAGATATCCCGAACAGGAAGTTAAATGTTAAGCTCTCTTCTAAGGAAATTGCGAAGAGAAAGAAAGCGTGGAAGAAGCCCGCGGCAAAGATAACCAGCGGCTACCTTTCCAGGTACGCCAAGATGGTCTCGGCGTCAAATTTGGGCGCTGTGTTTCTTAGGGACGAGTAGGGCATGTGGACGGAAGACAGAGGACAGAAGTCAGTGGACGGAAGACTGAGGGCCGAAGACCGGAGTCTGGAGATGAAAAAAGGAGATAACAGATGAAACTAAAAGGCGCGCAAATAATGGTTGAGTGTCTGGAGCGCGAGGGCGTTGAAATAATGTTCGGCATACCGGGTGGGCAGGCGATACCGCTCTTTGACGCGCTCTATGACAGCAAAAAAATAAGAACTATTCTCACCCGCCACGAGCAGGGCGCGGCCCACATGGCCGACGGCTATTCCAGGTCTACCGGAAAAACCGGCGTCTGTATAGCCACGAGCGGTCCGGGAGCGACAAACCTGGTAACGGGGCTTGCGACCGCATATATGGATTCAATACCGATGGTTGCCATCACGGGACAGGTCGCAACACACCTTATAGGAAACGACGCGTTCCAGGAAGCCGATATCACCGGCATAACAAGACCGGTCACGAAGCATAATTACCTGGTCAAAGACATAAAGGATCTTGCGAGAGTAATTCGCGAGGCATTCTATATCGCGAAGGCGGGGCGTCCCGGTCCGGTGCTGATAGATATACCGGTTGATGTTTCCCGCGGAGAAACCGAGTTTATCTGGCCGGAAAAGGTGGAGCTTAGGAATTACAAGCCTACCCTGAAAGGCCATCCTAACCAGATAAAGAAAGCGGCTGAAGCGATAGCGGCAGCAAAAAAGCCTGTGATTTACGCCGGCGGCGGAATAATTTCCTCCGGAGCGGCCAAGGAACTTCGGGCCTTCGCTGAGAAAATAGACGCGCCGGTCGGTGTTACGCTGCTCGGGCTCGGAGCTTTCCCGTATTCCCACCAGCAGTTCATGGGGATGTATGGAATGCACGGCACGAGGACTTCAAACCTGGCGATGAACGAGTCCGATCTTATCATTGCCGCGGGCTCACGGTTTGATGACAGGGTAACGGGCAAACTCACGCATTTCGCACCGAACGCGAACATCATTCACATAGATGTCGATCCTTCATCCATCAGCAAGAACGTGCCTGTAGATATACCTATAGTCGGCGACGCGAAGAACATTCTCTCGGACCTTGTTAAGGCGGTTGAAGCGAAGAAGCACCCGGAATGGAGAAAACAGATTTCCGAATGGCAGAAAAAATACCCTCTCGGCTATATCAAGAAAGGCAAGCTTAAGCCGCAGTTTGTGCTTGAACAGATAAACGAGATAACCAAAGGCGACGCTATTTTCGCGACGGAAGTAGGTCAGCACCAGATGTGGGCGGCCCAGTTCCTAAAGATTGAGACTCCGAGGACTTTCCTTTCCTCGGGAGGACTCGGAACGATGGGTTACGGCTTCCCCGCGGCAATAGGCGCGCAGTTTGGCAATCCCGGCAAGGCGGTTTTTGACATCTCGGGAGACGGCTCGTTTCAGATGAATCTTCAGGAGATGGCAATAGCGGTGGAGCATAAACTGCCGGTCAAGATTATCATCCTTAACAACAGGTATCTCGGAATGGTGCGCCAGTGGCAGCAGCTCTTCTGGAACAGGCGTTACGCGTCGGTCGAGATCTCGGCCCAGCCGGACTTTATTAAACTTGCTGAAGCTTACGGCGCCGTAGGCATACGCGTCACCAAGGACGAGGAAGTAAAGGGCGCGCTCGAGAAGGCGATGAAGATTAAAGACAAGCCGGTAATCCTCGAATTTGTTATTGAACGCGAAGAGAATGTTTTCCCGATGGTTCCGGCGGGCGCGGCTATGACGGAAGTGATAGATTACTCGGATGTTGAACTTGCCTAAGAGTTCTTAACGTTTATAACGTTTGTAACGTAAAACGTGGTGAGCAGAGAGGGCCGAACAGGAAAGATAAATTGGATTGACCCCTCTCTTAATCTCTCCCCCTATAAAAGGGGGAGAGAAAAAAGGAGAAACATGAAGCATACAATATCTGTTTTGGTTGAGAATAAACCCGGCGTTTTGGCGAGGATAGCGGGAATGTTCTCGGGCAGGGGCTTCAACATCAAGAGTTTGACCGTCGGTGAGACGGAAGACCCGGATGTTTCAAGAATGACAATAGTGGTCGGCGGGGATGACGCAGTGCTCGACCAGGTGAACAAACAGCTGAATAAACTCATTGATGTTAACAAGGTCATAGATATGACCAAGGAAAAGTTCATAGAGCGCCAACTGGCTCTCATCAAGGTGAGCGTGACTCCGTCCAACAGGGCTGAGGTTATGCTGGTTGCCGAGGTTTATAAGGCAAAAATAGTGGATATCGGACAGAAGACTTTTACGGTAGAGGCGACCGGCGGCGAGGATAAGATAGACGCGCTTGTCAGCTTTCTCAAGCCCTTCGGTATTAAGGAAATGGTAAGGACGGGTGCAGTGGCGCTCTCCCGCGAGTACCAAAAAGAAGAACCGAAAAAGTAGCTAAAAAGGGCCCGGCAACGGGCCCTTTTTTTTACATTAGGGAGCGGAAGATGAAGAAAATTCTCTGTTATTTCCTTGTAGCCGCCGCCTATATTTGTTCAGCCAAATCAATTGAGCTAAAGAATGTAAAAACTGCAGCCGAGAGCTCAGATTTCAAGTGTATGAAAGGCGCCTCCTGTGTTATCGAAGAACAGGCCAAAGCACTCTGGCTTAAGCTCTCTTTTTCTAAAAAAAAATACTCCCTAGCCTATTACTATATACCGCGTAGTGATTTTGAATACTACGGTGAGAAGAAGCCCGGTTCCGCCCTTATTAATATGGCCGCCCCCGAGAATATTTGGACCGGCTACGATTCGCTGAACTTTGACTACATAAATCCTTCAAAGCAGGAAATAAAGATAAAATTCTGGGTCCTTGACAGGGGAAGCATTGCTTCTTTCTGCGATTTCAATGAGATGGTTAAGGTATTACTTACGGCCGAAACGCCGGATGCCGACCCGAAGTACCTTCAGATGGGCGAAGTCGCGGTAACCCTAAAACCCGGCAAGGGAAAAGCTTCAGTAAAACTAACCGAAGACATTCTCACTGTGGATAACAGGCGAGTGCTAGATCTGTCTGATGTTAGAGCAATTGCTTTCCGCGGAACCGGCAAAGAAGATGTGCTTTTTGTTAACAATATCAGGCTTGAAGGCGCGTCCGCTTCGGCAGGTTCCTTCCCCGGCCCGGTATTTCGGGTAGTCTGTCCGAAGACGGAAAAAGGCTACAGCGATACATACGCGGTTATCTGCCCGTTTTGCGGCGAAAAAAGCCATAAGATTGACGGTTCAAATAAAGAGCCGGTGTTCTCGCCAAAGGGGTTGCACATAAATGCGGGGACGGCGGAAAGTTACGCCCCGCGCGGCGGCGGTGGGAATGATCAGACTGAAAATCAGACGGATGTGTTGGAAGTTTCGCATTATGATGACAGTTTTTGGGAGAACAGGATACAGTTCTTTTTTGATTTGACCGGTAAACTCAGGCCGGGAACAAAGATAGCAAAGGCTGAATTGCGTCTCTGCGTGAAATCAGAGCCGGGCAAGGCCTTCTATCCGGTGTTTCAGCTTTACTCCGTGCCGGAAAGGTTCAAATCGGACGGGAAGAAAAAACCAATCTGGAATAATCAGCCGCCGGTTGAAAAACTCCTGTTTGTCAGCGGGGTATATGAAGGCGCGGACTTTCCGCGCTGGTTCTGTTTTGATGTAAAGAATTATTTGAAGGAGAAACTAAGGCAGAGCGCGGTTTTCCAGCTGCGCGCCGCCATTTCGGCTTCAACTTATACGAACCCGCATCCGCTCGGACATTATACAGTTTTTGATGATGGTTCAGCCGATGCTTCAAAGAAGCCGTGTCTCTACATCGAGACAGAGTGAAAATGATTACGCGGATTAGGAAGAACGATTACGCAGATTAGATTTAGCCTTAATCTGTGTAATTTGTTTTAGGAATCTGAGTAATCTTAAAGAAGTTGAAGAAAGTTGTTTGATTGATTACACAGATTAGGAAGTGAGATTACGCCGATTAGAAATTGTTTTAGTGTGTGTAATCGCTCTTAATGAATCTGTGAAATAAAATATATATTGAGCAACAAATGTCAAGAAAGAGGCAACTTCTGCTATCGGAAAAGCGCCTTATCGGTATATAATCACAGCGAAGGAAACAGTGAAAAACAAAGGATTATTCATAGCGATTCCCCTGATAGCCGTGCTCCTCGGTGTTGCCGGCATTTATTATGTCTTCTATATGCCGCGGGCGACCGACATTGACGCAAGGATACCGGAACCGGAGTTGACCGCCGTCGCGTCAAAGGCAGCGGCAGGAATCCTTGAGAAAGGAACCGGAAAGCCGTCGGCAGAAACCGCTTCCTGGACGCAGTTTCTCGGAAAAGACAGGTCAAACATTGCGCTTTCCGAGGCCGGGCTGTTATCTTCCTTCCCGAAAAACGGGCCTGAAGTATTATGGAGAGCCGCCACCGGCGAAGGTTATGCCGGAGCTGTTGTATCGGGAGGGCGTGTATTCTTTCTCGATTATGATCAGGAAAAGAAGATGGATGCGGCCCGCTGTTTGTCGCTGACAGACGGGAAAGAGATCTGGCGCTATTCTTACAAGGTCAAGGTGAAGCGCAATCACGGAATGTCCAGAACGACTCCTGCTACCGACGGTAAGTTCCTTGTAACCTTCGGGCCCATGTGTCAGGTGGTTTGCCTCAAGAACTCAACGGGAGAGCTCGTCTGGAAAAAGGACCTGGCGCAGGAATACGGAAGCGTTGTTCCCCCCTGGTACGCGGGCCAGTGCCCGTTGATTGACGGCAAGGATGTTATTCTTGCTCCTGCCGGAAAAGAGATTCTTCTTGAGCGCGTGGAGCTTGCCACCGGAAAGAGGAAGTGGGCCGTGAAAAATCCGGGCGGTATGGATATGACGCATTCTTCGGTGATGCCGGTCTCCTTCAACGGCAAGAAATATTTCATTTATTGCGCCTCGGCCGGATCGGTTTTAGTCTCGGCGGATTCCGGAGAGGTGAAGTGGGTAGACGATACCTGGAAAATAAATATCGCCAATGTTCCGAGTCCCATTCAGGCCGGGCCGGACAGGATACTGTATACGGGCGGGTATGACGCCGGGGCAAAGCTTATTAAATTATCAGAAACTGCCGGCAGAGTCTCCTTTAAGGATGTCTTCAAGGTCAAAGCCGGCATCTTCGGCTCGCAGCAGTCAACTCCGATATTTTATGACGGGTTTGCTTATGGCGTTATCCAGAGCGGCAACCTTGCATGCCTTGATCTCGAAAAGGGGGCGCAGGTCTGGAAGAGCGATAAGAAGTTCGGGCTGGCGCCTCTGATCATTGCCGACGGAAAGATTTATGTCATAGACGATATGAGAGGCATCCTGTATATTGTGGAAGCGAAGCCGGGCGGCTATAAGGAGCTCGGCAGCGCGAAGGTCTTTAACGGGCGCGAGATCTGGTCGCCGATAGCGCTTGCCGGCGGAAAACTTATCGCCAAGGACCTTACAGAGCTGGTCTGCGTGAAGGTAAAATGAAAAAAAAAGAACTTTTAATCTGGTCAGGTGTAATAATAGCGGGGGGAATCCTCGGCTGGTTAGTGATGAGTTCAATCGGAACGAAGCCCCCTCCGCTTGCGGCAGGCCCGGAAAACCTCAAGGGAACCGGGATTGGAAAGAAGCTCTCTGAAAACTACTATTACAATATAGACAAGTATAAGCAAGTTGAGCCAAAACTCGTAAAATACAGAGAAACGGGGAGCATTAAATCTAGCTTAACGAAAGTTTACGGATTGTCTGTTTCAAGAGACGGAACTTTGGCGGTTTGCGGTGAGAGTGGAATTGAAGTGTATGCCGGCGGGAAACTCAGGGAGAAAATAGCGGTCGAAGGAACGGTTACCTGTGTTTCTTTCGGCAATAACATAATTTTCGGAACGAAAGAGGATGTGGGGATATATCACGAAGGAAAGACCGCATGGCTCTTCGGCAAGAACGCCAAAGCGAGGAAGCTTCCTGAACTAAAATATGTCACCGCTGTGCTGGCGGCAGACGGCAGGTTCTATGTCGCGGATTCCGTAGCCAAGAAGGTTTACATCTTCTACGAGGAAGGAAAAGAAGCAAAGATCATCACGGGAAATCCTCGTTTTGTCATTCCCAGCCCGCACTTTGACCTTGCGGTACGGGACGGGTATCTGTATGTGACTAACCCGGGAATGCTCAGGATAGACAAATTCACCCTTGATGGGGAGTTCATTGAAAGCCTTGGGACGCAGGGGATGAGCATCGGGGATTTTATGGGCTGCTGCAACCCGACCAATATCTACGTTCAAGGCGACGGTTCAATTATCGTTTCGGAGAAAGGAATACCTAGGGTGAAGCGGTTATCTTTGAAGGGGCAATTGCTGGATGTTGTCGCCCCGCCAAAAAGCTTTGACGAGAAATGCGTCTTTATGAGCCTGGCTTCCGACAGCAGCGGAAAAATATATGTTCTGGATTCGGTAAAGAAAGCGGTGAGGATCTTCGAAAAGAAAAAATGAAAAAATATAACAGGAAAGACATACTGATAACGGCCGGGCGCTGGGCGCTTGCCGCTGCCCTTGCGTCTCTCACCGGCCTGCTCTCGTTGAAGGCGTTTAAGTCCGGCGGGCTGTGCAGGGAGTTTAACAGATGCGGGAAATGTATGGATAAAAGTAATTGCTCTTTAACCGCGAAAGCCGATGGAGTGAAGTGGAAAGCAAAGTAAAAATAGTTCATAACGTTCATAAGCCGCACTTCGTGCGTCTTGTTCTGTAGGGTAAGATATATTTCATGCCAGACTACGTCTGGCATAGCAGAATAACGTTTGTAACGTTCATAACGTAAAGATTATTGAGCATGGTTTTTCATGGTTTGCATTACGTTATAAACGTTAAGAACGTTATAAACGAATGTTCTTCTGAAGGGGAATATGGTCGAAAAAACAAACATAACCCGGAGACAGTTCCTCTCAAACCTCCTGCGGGGCGCGTCGCTTTTGGCGCTTGGGACTTCGGCCGGAGCTTTGCTCTTTAAAGCAAAGAAGGAACAGCTTGTCTGGCAGATAGACCCGAAAAAATGCACCCGCTGCGGCAGGTGCGCGACCGAATGCGTTCTCGCGCCGTCCGCGGTGAAATGCGTCCACGAATACAGTATCTGCGGGTACTGCAAGCTCTGTTTTGGCTTCTTCGCGCCCGGTCAGGTAAAGCTTGATACCGGGGCTGAGAATCAGCTCTGCCCCACCGGGGCCCTCCGGAGAAAATTCGTTGAAGATCCATATTACGAATACACGATAAAAGAAAAGCTCTGCATAGGATGCGGAAAGTGCGTTCAGGGCTGCAACACCTTCGGCAACGGTTCTCTATATCTTCAGGTCCGCCACGACAGGTGCGTGAACTGTAATGAATGCTCCATAGCCAAGGCCTGTCCGAATGATGCGTTTGTCAGGGTGCCGGCGGCAACTCCATATATTAAACGGGAACACGGTTGACGTTATGAACGTTATAAACGAGCCGAGATAAAATGAAGAGATTAATTTACATACTGGCGTTGGTGACCGTGCTATTTACCGGCTTTGCTATTGCCGAAGAATACAAGTTTCCGCCTCCGGAATTTGATTCCGCCTATAAGGCGCCGGAGAGGGTAAATCCGGCCGCCCGTCCGGATTGGTACGCTTATATGGATGTCGGCGTCTTGCTGGTATTTCTTTCGCTTTCCGCGTGGATATCGCTTAAGAAAAGATCCCGTACTTTTATGGTAGCTCTTTCTGTCGCCTCGCTTGCCTATTTCGGCTTTTTCAAAAGGGGCTGCGTCTGTTCCATCGGCTCCATCCAGGATGTGACGGCCGCGCTCGCGCTTCCGGGTTATATCCTGCCGCTCTCGGTCGTGGCTTTCTTCGTATTGCCCCTTATTTTTGCGCTTTTTTTCGGAAGAGCTTTCTGCGCAGGGGTCTGCCCGCAGGGGGCCATGCAGGACCTGGTCCTCATAAAATGGCTCAAAGTACCCCGCTGGCTTGACAGGGGGCTGTCCCTCTTCGCCTATCTTTACCTTGCGGTTTCCATAATATTCGCGGCGACTGATACAATGTTTATCATCTGCAGGTTTGACCCGTTCGTGAATTTCTTTAGAATGTCGGGACAGTTTCCGATGGTGGTGCTTGGCCTTTTATTCCTGCTCGCGAGCATGTTCATCGGGCGCCCCTACTGCAGGTATGTATGCCCTTACGGGGTCATATTGAAATTCCTCGCGATGTTCTCCCTGAAAAAAGTCACGGTGACTCCGGCGGATTGCATAAACTGCTCTCTCTGCGACGAGGCCTGCCCGTATGACGCGATAACCGGCCCCAAGGACAGCAGAACAGAATGAAAAAACTGACAGCTTACATAGCGCTCCTTATACTGCCCGCCCTTGCAGGAGCTTTCCTTGGCTATTTTATGGGGCAGTACCTTTCAAACTTTAATGCGGCGGTCTCTCTCGCGAAAGAAGTAAGGTCCGTCTTTGAATTTACCGCCAAAGGCGGAAAGGTTGATATAGAAAAACTCTCGATTGACGCGAAGGAGTTCATGAAAACTCCGGGCGCTGTAGATCCGCAGTTTCTCTACGAAAAAGCAGCCGCGCTGAAAAACAAGTTTGGTCTGGGCGGCATACTTGCGGGAGCCTGGCTTGGTATTATCTTCTTTTTGAAAGCCGCGAATGCGGGAAGGGGAAGAAAGTACGAGATCCGGGAGCCGGATCCGGCGCTTTGCGTATCCTGCGCCAGATGTTTCAAATCCTGCCCGGTTGAGCGGGAGAGGTTGAAAAAACTCAATGGCTGATCTGAAACAGAAAAATAACGGAACAAGAGTGCTTGTACTCGCAGCGGTCGTGCTTGGGTTCTTTACCCTTGCGTCCCTGACCGGCATAGGCCTTTTCTATGAGGCAAACAAAGACCGTGTCATAAAGGTCAGCAATTTCAGCGTTCTTAAGGAAAAACTCGAGAAGGATGCCAATAATGAGGCCCTGAAGAGCGAAATACGCGAAGCCGACAGGATAGACAGAGCAAAATACTTTGGGATGCTTGAGCTGATTGAAAAGGGCAAATACCCGCTTACCGGGTTTTTTATTTTGTTTGTAATATTGCTCAAGGTTTATTTCTCCCTAAACCCGTCTTTGCCGGAAAAACAGAAAACAGGGGAAACCAAGCCGGGAAAGTTCAGGTACAGGGCTGTTATTTCGCTTAGCGGCATATTCCTTGTACTCTGCGCCGGAATGCTAATCAGCGCTTTCTTTGACGCGAGCAGCTATTTCCTGAGCATTAAACCCAAACCCGCCGCTAAGGCGGATGAATGGGGCGGGGATGAGCCGGCCGCTCCTTATTCCGTTAAACCCGCGCAATCCTCCGCAGAATGGCCGGGATTGCGCGGTCCTGACGGGTCTGCTATTGCCGGTCCCGGAAAATACCCTGTTAATTTTAATTACAAGACGGGAGAGAACATCCTCTGGAAAACGGAGCTCTCCGTTAACGGCTATTCTTCTCCGGTGGTATGCGGAAACCGGATTTATCTTGCCGGAGAATCTGAGGGATCGCTAAAGCTTATGTGTTTTGACGCCGTTACGGGGAAAAGCGTTTTCACCGCGGCCGCTGTTCCAAAAGCAAAGAAGAACGAGCAGATACCTTCGGAGAAAGACGGCGGTTCGGGCATGGCAGCGGCAACTCCTGCCTGCGACGGAAAGAACATCTACATGATTTCCCCGACCGCGGATGCCTTCTGCTTTGACCTGAGTGGCAGGCAGTTGTGGGCGGTTGATCTTGGGACGCCAGAAAGTGTTTACGGGCTCGCGTCCTCGCCGCTACTTCTCGGAGATAAAGTCATTCTTCAGCTGGATAAACTCAAAGACGGAGCTTTACTCGCGGCGCTTGATAAAAAAGACGGGAAGATTGCCTGGAAAGTGAAACGCAAAGTGCAGGCTTCCTGGTCTACCCCGGGTATTGCCGGGCTCAACGGAAAGAAAGGCATAATCACTTTTGCTGATCCGGATGCGATAGCTTACTCTGCGGACGGCGCTGAACTCTGGAAGGCCTCTGTGATAAGCGGGGAGATTTCCTCTTCGCCCGTGAGTTTTGGAGGGATAACCTACGCGGCAAGCGCAACTTCGCTCTTTGCGCTGGATGCCTCAGGTAAGCAGCTCTGGGAAGCGGAAAAGGATACTAACATAAACTCGCCGGTAACTGACGGCAAAAAAATTATTCTCGCTCAGGCCGGAAGTATTGCCTGCTACACGCCTCACGGGAAACTCTTCTTTAAGCAGGAAGTGAAGGGCGAGTTCTGGGCTTCGCCGGTGCTGGCGGGCGATATCTGCTACGCGCCCGGGCTTGAAGGCGCCTGGCACATATTCAAATTCGCTGACAAATACGAGCCGCTGGCTGAATTTGAGACGGGTGAGCGGACTGCCGCAACGCCGGCCTTCGTCAACGGGAAAATATTTATCAGAACGGAAAAGAACCTGTACTGCGCAGGCATAAAATAGGGAAAGAAGGGTCTATCGGTGTAATTAAGCCCTTCATCGGTGTAATCAAATAATGATTAATTATTCTAAAGAAAAAATAGACGCCATCCTGGCCAAATACGAGGTCAAAGAGACCTCGGTTATTCCTATACTTCAGGACATCCAGAAGGAGTACAGGTATCTGCCCAAAGAGGCCTTGGAATACGTTTGTTCAGTAAGCAGCATTACGCCCGCGAGGATAACCGGCGTTTCAACCTTCTACACCCATTTTCGGCATACTCAGGTCGGGAAGCACTTTATCCAGGTCTGCCACGGAACCGCCTGCCATGTAAAGGGGGCCCAGCTTGTTACCGACTCGGTAAAAAGGCATTTGAAGATCGCGGTGAACGCCGATACCGACAAGGACCGGCTCTTTACGGTTGACCGCGCCGCCTGTTTTGGCTGCTGCACGCTGGCCCCGGTGGTAAAAATTGACGGCATAACTTACGGGCACATTACTCCTCAGAGCGTGCCGGATATGATAGGCGGCTTCCTGAAGCTTTCCGGCCGGCAGAAAAAGAAGCTGGCGGAAAAAAACGCCGGTTTCGCGCCCGGCAAAAACGGGCTAAAACCCGTCGAGGTGCGCATTGGTCTCGGTTCCTGCTGCGTGGCGGGAGGCAGCCAAAGCGTCAGGGAAGAGGTTGACAGGTACATTGCGATGTCCGGCGCGAACGCCGTCACCAAGCGCGTGGGCTGTGTCGGCGTCTGCTCGCATACCCCGCTTGTAGAGATAATAACTTCCCAGGGGCTTTCCATCCACTACACGAACGTCAAACCGGAAGACATCGGAAAGATTGCGAAGAAGCACATTAAGCCCGGAAATTTAACTCGCCGCCTGTCAGTGGCAGTGAAAAATATCACGGGCTCTTTCTATCTTGACGATAAGAACGCTCCAAAAGAATCGGGCGACGCCGAGCTGAACAATTTCCTTGAGAAGCAGAAAAGAATAACCCTTGAATACAGCGGGCAGATAGACCCGATAGACATAGAAGAGTATATTACGCACGAAGGGTTCAAGGCCTTAGAGACTGTCCTAAAGACTAAAGAATGTGATGATGTTATTGAGGAGATCAAAGAGTCAGGGCTTCGCGGAAGAGGCGGAGCCGGCTTTCCGACTTGGAAGAAATGGGCGCTGGTTTCCAGGAAGGAGGGAGAAAAATATATCATCTGCAACGGCGACGAGGGAGATCCGGGCGCGTTTATGGACAGAATGCTTCTGGAGTCATACCCTTACCGCGTGCTTGAAGGAATGGCGATAGCGGCGTACGCCATCGGGGCGAGCAAAGGAATACTTTATATCAGGGACGAATACCCGCTCGCTATTGAACACATAGAAGAAGCAATCGCCGTCTGCGAAAAGCGCGGGATGCTCGGTTTCAATCTTTTCGGGACCGGGGTATCACTGAACCTCACCGTAAAAAAAGGTGCCGGGGCTTTTGTCTGCGGCGAAGAAACCGCGCTTATGGAATCCGTGGAAGGCAGAAGGGGCAATCCCCGTTACCGCCCGCCGTTTCCGGCGGAAAAAGGCCTTTTCGGAAAACCCACTCTCATTAATAATGTTGAAACCTACGCGAATGTGCCCTGGATAATGCGAAATGGAGCGGGCGCATTTGCCGGCACCGGCACGGAAAACAGCAAGGGAACAAAGGTTTTCGCCCTGGCGGGAAAGATAACGAGAGGCGGCCTTATTGAGGTCCCGATGGGGATAACCATCAGGGATATAGTTGAAAACATAGGCGGAGGGCCGTTAAAGGGGCGCAAATTCAAGGCTGTTCAGATAGGCGGCCCATCCGGCGGCTGTATTCCCGAATCCCTGGCAGATACCAAGGTTGACTATGACCGACTGACGGAAAAAGGCGCGATTATGGGTTCCGGCGGGATGGTTGTGCTGGACGACACGGATTGCATGGTTGACATGGCAAAATACTTCCTCGAATTCACTCAGGATGAGTCCTGTGGAAAATGCACTTTTTGCCGCATCGGCACGAAAAGAATGAAGGAACTCCTCGAGAAGTTTACGGAAGGGAAGGCGAGAGAGACCGATATCATAGAACTCGAAGAGCTCGCAGTGAAGGTAAAAGAGAACAGTTTGTGCGGGCTGGGCAAGACCGCGCCGAACCCGGTCCTTTCCACGCTGAAGTACTTTAAAGATGAATATGAGGCACATATCAAAGGGAAATGTCCCGCCGGAAAATGCAAGGCGCTTATAAAATATAATATTAACGACAAATGTATCGGCTGCACTCTCTGCGCGCAGAACTGCCCGGGAGACGCGATAGCTTTTAAACCCTACGAGAAACACGAGATAGACCAGACGAAATGCATTAAGTGCGACACTTGCAAGGCAGTTTGTAAATCAGAGGCTGTGGATAGAACTTAATGGGATTACGCGGATTAGAAAGAAAGATTACACGGATTAGATCTTGATTTAATCCGCGCAATCGGTTTTCGTAATCTGCGTAATCAAACGAAGTTGTTCAAAAGAGGTTTGAGGTAATGGAGAAAGAGATTTCAATAGAAATAGACAAGAAGAAATTGAGCGTCGAAGAAGGCGCTACAATTCTTTCCGCCGCCGAAGCCGCCGGTATAAAAATACCGACACTCTGCTATTACAAAGCCGTAGGGGCCATTACCTCCTGTTTTGTCTGTGTGGTGGAAGTTGAAGGCAAGAAGCATCTTGTCCCCGCCTGCACGGCAAAGGCTGAACCGGACATGGTCATTACCACAAACAGCAGGAAGGTGACTGACGCCCGAAAGGCCGCGCTGGAGCTTTTGCTCTCGGATCATAACGGTGATTGCGAAGGCCCCTGCCGCCTCGGCTGTCCTGCAAATATTGAATCACCTAAATTCATAAACGAAATACTGCACAGAAAATACGGCGAAGCGATCAAGACCATTAAGAAGAGCGTTGCTCTTCCTGCGGTGCTTGGGCGCATCTGCCCCGAGATTTGTGAGAAGACCTGCCGGCGCGCTAAAGTTGACCAGCCGGTGGCGATATGTCATCTCAGGCGTTTTGTCGCCGACAGAGATCTTTCAAGCAAGGTGCCTTATCACCCGGAAATAAAAGAAAACACCGGGAAAAAGGCGGCGGTTATCGGTTCAGGACCTGCCGGGCTTTCCTGCGCGTACTATCTGAGGCAGGAGGGAATTGAGGTTACGGTATTTGACGCCAGGGAACAGCCCGGAGGAGCCCTAAGGTATGCGATTTCTAAAGAGCGCCTTCCGGTCTCCGTGCTTGACTCGGAAATAAGGATAATCAGGGATATTGGGGTTAAATTCGAACACGGAAAGCGGCTCGGTAAAGAGCTGCGTGTTGCAGAGCTTTTAAAGTCATACCAGGCGGTCTTCATCGGCACGGGCTCGAAAGAGGAGGACCTTGAAGCGCTAAAGACAGAAGGGATAGAAACCGGGAAGAACGGCGTGGTTATCGGAAAAGAAACAATGATGACCTCGGTCTTTGGGGTTTTTGCAGGCGGGGATTGCGTTTCAAAGACCGGACTTGCCGTGCGCTCAGTTGCTTCAGGCAGGATCGCAGCGAAGATTATGGTCGGTTTTCTTCTACAAGGAACTCCCGGAAAGGATAAGAAATTATTTTCAGTCAGGATGGGGCCCCTCAGCGAGGCGGAACTCTCGGAAATGATGATAGGTTTTAGCTCCGAGAAGCGCGTCCTAAAAAACTTGGTGGACGGCAAGCAAATAAAGGAAAATCCGGGCGAGGCAAGGAAAAACTTTACCGACGACGAGGCTTTAAAGGAAGCCGCAAGGTGCATGCGCTGCGACTGCAGGAAGCTTCGCGGCTGCCGCCTGAAGAAAATCTCTGAAGATTACGGCGCGGACCGGCTAAAGTACCAGGGGGAAAGAAGGAAGTTCGCGCAGGATGCCTCTCACCCGCTCGTGGTGTACCAGCCGGGAAAGTGCATCGCCTGCGGCATCTGCGTCAAAATCACCGAACAGCATAAGGACGAGCTCGGCCTGACCTTTATCGGGAGGGGATTTACGATTAAGATGGGCGCCCCGCTCGGAGCAAATATGAGCGAAGCGATGAAATTGGTTGCGAAAGAGGTTGCCGTAAGATGCCCGACGGCGGCGGTGACGATAAAAAAAGATGGTTTGTAACGTTCTTAACGTTTATAACGTAAACCGCCAAATCCTGTCCATGGTTTGTTTTACGTTACAAACGTTATAAACCTTATAAACGTTATAAACGACTTAGTTCAATTGAGGTTCTTTTATGAAAATCGCTTTTATTACCGCCGGCGCCGGGAAAAGCTACTGCGGCTCCTGCCTCCACGACATCCTGCTCATCCAATCCCTGATTAATTCCGGGAACGATCTAAAAGTCATTGATATGTACACCCCGCTCTCCGTTGATTTCGACGCGACCCCTCTGCCCGTGAAAAAAATACATTACAGCGGCATCAATACGTATCTGCGCCAGAAGTTCGCGTTCTTCCGCAAAAAGCCGCTTACGCTAAATAAGTTTTTTGAACTTCCATCCGTGGTCAATTTCGCGCTTGGTTTCGGCATGGATGTAAGCCCTGTTCAGCTTGGTGAGATGGCGCTCTCCGTGCTTAAGGGAAGGGAGGGGAATCAGGCTCTTGACCTCACCGGCGTGATGGAAGAATTGAAAAAGTCAGCGCCCTATGATGTCTGCGTTCTTTCAAACTCAATGCTCTCAGCGCTTGCCCCTGAAATCAAGAAGGAATTAAATACACCCGTTGTCTGCCAGCTGATGGGGGAAGAGGCCTTTATCGCTATGCTCGGCGAGCCTTACAGGACCGGCTCAATAGAAGCTTTAAGGAAAAATGTGCGTTCGGTGGATGCTTTTATTTCCCACTCGGATGAATACTCAAAGGTAATGTCTGATTTCCTGGGGCGTAAAGCCGAAGATATTATTGCCGTTAATCCCTCCGTGAACGCCGCGTTTTATGAAGGCATTAAGAGGCGTGACAAGCCCTTTACCGTCGGCTTTCTCTCCAAAATGAACAAGGCAAAGGGTCTTGATGAGCTTCTCAGCGCTTTTATCGTCCTGGTAAAAGAGCACAAGGCGGATGCGTATCTTTTAGCGGGGGGAGAGATACTTGACGGTGAATCAAAGACATATTTCGAAGAGGTTAAGAAGAGGGTTGCCTCTGCGGGAATAGAGGACAGGTTTAAATATCTCGGCCGTCTTGAGTTTGCCGCAAAGAAAGAATTCTTCAAGGCCAGTTCTGTCTTCTCCGTTCCCAGTTTATTCCCGGAGTCAAAAGGCATAGCCGCGCTTGAAGCCCTGTCTGCCGGGATTCCCGTCGCGCTTCCGGACCACGGCGCGTACAGAGATATTGTGAAACACACCGGCGGGGGGTTACTCTATAAACCGGGATCCGTCTTCGGTCTCGCTGCCCTGCTAAAAAAGTTGTACGATGAACCCGCACTTGCCGATTCTTTGGGCGAAACCGGAAGGGAAAGCGTAAAGAGCCAATACAGCGTGAAGAAGATGACTGAAATGAATATTGAGGTTTACAGGAAAGTGCAGTAAAACTTGAGGACAGTGGACGGAAGTCGGTGGACAGAAGTCAGTGGACAGTCTTCTGTCCTCTGTCTACCGTCCTCCGCACATCCGCCCCTCTGCCATCTGCCCGCCGCTTCGTGGATTACTAATTAAGAACTCATGGATTATGGAGTGCGCCGACCGTGTCGGCGCGCCAGGCGAATCGACGTGGTCGATTCACTCCATAAGCTTAAGCAGGTTTACTAAATCCGTCTTGGACGAGTTTTTCTTTTTGCCTTGCTTCTTGTTTCATTGTTTTTTTGTTTAGAATTTAGTGCTTAGTATTTACCTTTTTGCTCTACAGCTCTTGCGCATCTGCACATCCGCGCCTCCGCACGTCTTCCTTAAAAGGTCCCTTCAAAACTCCCTATCTGCATATTTGACATCAAGAAATTCTTGCCCATAGATTTGTATTTGTCCGCGTAGTTTAACGGAGTGAATTTCAAGGGATATTTCTTCTCCTGTTTTATCGCTACTTTTATGCAGTTGTCTTTGATGAGCCCTTCAGCGGTCTTCTTTGAGACCATCAGTCCTTTCCCGCGCCTGATTACCGTGCCATCAGAGGTTATCAGAAGTTTGAACGGCCCTTTGTAAAATATTCCCTGCTCCGGCTTTTCTGCTTTGCCGGTCACGGCCTTTGATAATTCCAGCGCTTTGTCTTCGGCTGTGGTGCAGAGGAAGGGAGCCTTCTCTTTTTTCAAGGCCAGCGCCGGATCCTGGGCTGAGACATTTAAGTGATTCCTGTAAAGGCCGGTGGAGTAAATGATTGCGGTCTTTTCGCAGATCCTTGTGGATTTGTAAAGCAAATGGTCGGCGTCATCCAGCGCGGCAACCGCAAAATTCAGTTTGGGGGCAGCGCTTCTCCCGGTTTCGTAGCAATCGCCTTCTTTTCCCTTGTAGGCGAGGATTGAGGCGTTATTCGCTGAAATATCAACGGTCATTCCTATAAACCCTGCGCCTTCAAGCCTAAAGAGCACGCCTGAAAGATAGATAAAAGGTGTGTTGACCATCACCATGCCCCGCGAAGGAAGGCGGGCATAGGCTTTCTCAATTTCCGACACCCTGGGTTTGTTGAGCGTGATTTTTACCTTCTCAAAATCTTCGGCGGTGTATTTTTCAGGGAACATTGAACAGCCCAGCAGGGAGAGAAGCGAGCCGGCGATTAAGGCAAGTAAAATATTGGTCTTCATCTTCAGCCTCCAACTACGCTGTAGGCGTAGAGAAAATTGTCATGGCGGATATATAGCACCCCGTTTGAAACGACGGGATAGGCCCAGAAACTTCCCTTGCCTTCCTTCGGCAGGGTGAAATGGCTGGCCGCTTTGTGTTCTTTTGTGTCAACCGGAACCAGCGCCAATTTCCCGTTCTCGCTCAAGGTGTAAAGCATCCCGTCAGCTAAAAGCACCGAACCTTTGCCGACGCCCCTTTCAACATAATTAAGCGCGCCGGTCTTGATATCAACGCACCACCAGCCGGCCGCCCGGTCGCCCGAACCGTAAATGCAGCCATTCGCTTCCACGATGCCGCCGTGATGGTTGTCAAAGGTAGACTCCCAAACCTTTACTGCCGTGCCGGCCTTCGGGTCAACTTTGTAACATTCGGTTCCCCTGCCGTAGCCGCTTGAGACAACGACCAAATTCTCATAAACGAGCGGCACCGCCGCGTTTACCGCGGGCTTGGTCTCGTGCTTGAAAGACCAGAGAAGTTTCCCGGTCTCAATATTAATCCCGACTGCGTTATTTCCCGTGAAAGCGACAACCTGCCTGATTCCGGCAATAGTCGCGATTGTCGCGGAAGAGTAGCTTGGAATATCTTTGAGCCCGGTGCAGGCCCAGATTTGGGCGCCTGTTTTCTTGTCCAGGGCGACAATAACTCCGAGCGCCCCGCCCGGCTCGCAGATGACTTTGTTATCCGCTACAATGACGCTCTCGGAATATCCCCATTTGCCTATTTTTCCGTCATAGGTCTCTTCAACATTGACTGACCAGACAGGAGACCCGTCGGAAACTTTATAGGCGGAGACGACGCCGACCGCGTTCATATGATAGACAATCCCGTCGTCGACGGCAGGGGTAGACCTTGAACCTTCCCAGCTTGAACTCCAGGCCTGGCTGTTTACGGCTTCCCATTTCTTGTTGCCGTTAATATCCAGCGCGACCACTTTGCAGTAAGACCCGAAATCGCCGGCGGTGTAAATCATTCCGTCGGAAACAGAGACTGAAGAAAACCCATTTCCGCAATCCTCGAATTTCCATTTGAGTTTCAGCCCTTCTTTGGGCCATTTGGCGAGCAGGCCTGTTTCTTTGCATTTGTTATCCAGGTCAGGGCCTCTAAAATTTGGCCAGTCTCCCGAAAAAAGCAGGGCTGAGAAGGATAAGGCGAGGATGAGGATTGCGGCTTTTCTCATGGCATGTCCTTTGGATGCTAAAAGGGGCCGGTTTCCCGGCCCCCTGTCTTACTCTATTTTTTCACTGAATACGCAAAGAGATTGCCGCCGTGCCTTACATAGAGCACGCTGTTTATCACTACCGGGTGCGCCCAGAACGGATCCTTTGAACCCTCTGCCGGCACCGAAAAGGAGCTTACAATTTTTTCGGCGGAAGGAGAGGCTTCGACCAGCGCCAGTTTTCCGCGCTCGCTCAATGAGTAGAGCATTCCGTCGGCGTAAGTGACTGAGCCCTTGCCGATATCTTTTGCGGTCCACGCAGCTTTCCCGGTGGCAAGCTCAAGGCAAAGAAAAGACCTTTCCGCTGAGCCGTAAACATAGCCTCCAAGCCCGATCAGCCCGCCGTGGTGGTTATCCATCAGAGTGTTAGACCACTGTTTGGTGACGCTCTTGCCGTCATCGGAGATGAGGTAGCAGTCGTTGCCGATGCCGTAGCCGGTGGAGACATAGACATAACCTTTGTAATAAACCGGAGTGGAAGCGTTTACATCGTATTTAGTGGGGTGGGGAAAAGACCAGAGCAGGTCCCCGGTCTTTGAGTTTATGCCGACAACATTCTTCTGCGACATTGTGATTATGGTGCGGAGCCCTTTGTGGTCAACAATGACCGGGGTGCAGTAGGAAGCGGAGTCGCCAAGCGAGTTCTGCGTGGCCCAGACTTCTTTGCCGGTATTCTTGTCAAAAGCAACTAAGAGCTTATCCGCGCTGCCTACCATGCAGAGCAGGTTATTGCCGTCAACGATGGGGGATTCCGAGTAGCCCCAGTTCCCCTTTTTGCCTTTGAGTTTAAACGAGACATTGGCTGTCCATTTTACGGCGCCGTCTTTTGCGTTCAGGCAGTTTATCTCGCCGAGCGCATTCATAATGTATAGATTTTCGCCGTCAATGGTGGGGGTTGCCCTGGTCCCGGGATAACTGCTGTTCCAGGTGCCGCCGACCGGAGTAGCCCATTTCTGCTTTCCGGAAGAGTCAAGCGCGATTACCATGCAGTCATCTTCAAAATCACCCGCTGTATATATGGTATCACCAATGACTGACACGGAAGAATATCCCTTGCCGCACTTGTCAAACTTGAAGAGCAGCTTGGGGCCTTCAGCAGGCCATTCCTTAAGAAGGCCTGTGTCGGGCGAGATGTTGTCCTGTTTTGGGCCGTTGAAACACGGCCAGTCCGCCGCCGAAAGCATCAAGGGAAGCGCGGCAAGCAGAGCGAGCAAGCTGTTGCGTAGTTTCATTATTCCTCCGTGGGTGATTTTTTTTTGTTCCGCATTATAACAAATAGAAGGGCTTTTCTCAATATGAACCCTTGAAAACGGAGCGGAGTAATACTACAATTGATGGAGTAAATACTGCACTTTCGGTTTACAGCGAGGCGCTATGGCAAATGGATTGCAGGTGAGAGGGCTTGTAAAGTCCTACGATTCTCCTTCCGGAAAAGTTAAGGTCCTTTCAGGGGTAACCCTCGAAGTTGCCGGAGGGGAGACCGCGGGTATCACCGGCCCCTCGGGCTCGGGAAAGAGCACCCTTCTAAATATCATCGGAACGCTTGATACCGCCGATGCCGGTTCGGTTCAACTCAACGGTCAGGATGTTCTGTCGCTCAAAGGTTCCCGCCTCTATGAATTCAGGAATACCTCCATCGGTTTTGTCTTTCAAGACCACCACCTTCTTCCGCAATTGACCGCGCTTGAGAATGTAATGCTTCCGTCCTTCCTTGCCGCTGCAGGATCAGGCAGAGAGAGGGCGCTTGAACTGCTTTCCGAATTCGGGCTTTCCAAAAGGAAGGATTTTTTCCCTTCATCGCTTTCGGGAGGGGAGAGGCAGAGGGTTGCGGCGGCAAGGGCGCTTATAAATTCCCCCAAGCTTCTGCTTTGTGACGAGCCGACAGGAAATCTTGACGAGACGGCTTCCGCAAAGACCGGAAAACTATTTCTGTCGGTCGCAAAAAAAAGGAAAATCCCTGTTGTGATTGTCACTCATAATCTTGAGCTCGCGAAACTCTTCTCTGTATCCTACATTATGCACGACGGGAAACTGCTCCCCGGCGGCGGAAAATAATGTTTCTCCGCCTGGTCCTTCGAAACTCCGTCCTCCATCTGAAGGGAGGGCTCGCGGTCGCCCTTGCGGCCGCCGCCGCTTCTGCGGTACTGATTGGCGCCGCAATAGTAGGCGACTCAGTGAACGGAAGCCTGAAGGATACGGCTCTTGAACGTCTAGGCGGCATTACCCATTCAGTCACGGCCCCATATTTTTTTGATGAAGGACTCTCCGGCAGGATAGAGTCGGGCTTAAACGGCGGAACGGCCGCTCCGGTTCTTATCCTTTACGCTTCGGTGAAAAATATCAGCAACGGCGTCACCGCCCAGAATGTCCAGATAGTCGGCTGCGATGAAAGGTTCTTCGAACTCTTTGGCGTGAAATTTGATGAGGCCGGCGGGCTCACCGGCAGAAAGGCCTTAGTCAGCAGGTCTCTTTCAAAAGATATAATTTTTCTTCAAAACGACAATATTATTTTGACCCTCCCGAAGGCAGCGCTTGCCCCGCAGGGCAGCGTCTTCGGCAAGAAAAAGACCGCGGATACCACGGTAACGCTTCGCCTTGAACCCGGGATGGTAATGCCGTCATATTCCGCGGGATTATTCAACCTCAAGAATGAAGCGGCTCCTTCACGGACCGTTTTTGTGCCGCTAAAAACTCTCCAGAACGCCCTGGGGCTTACGGGGAAAATAAACACCGTCCTGATACATTCAGAAAAAACCAATCCTGCAATGGCATTGAACCAGAAAATAACTCTAGGCGATTTCGGCCTTTCAATTGTTGAAGATAACGCCGGCGGCGCCTTCTATATAGAGAGCGGTGATCTGATGCTCACCGAAGCGCAGGCGGCGCGCGCTGAGATAGCGGCAAAAAAGTCCGGGCTTAGCGGAGAAAGGCTCTCGGTTTACCTTGTCAGGTCAATAAACGGCAAGGCCCCGTATTCGGTTATCGCAGCTTCTGAGAAAACGTCTGTCGGCAAATACCAAATACTGCTCTCAGGCTGGGCCGCTGAAGACGCGGGCAAGATTTTGGGCGAGGCCCTTCCCGTTTCTTTCATAAAAGCAAAGAGCGACGGGGATTATTATGAAGCGTCAGAGGAGTTTGTGTTCAGCGGCAAAATGCCGGACGCTTACGCGAACTCCGGGCTTGTCCCGAAGTTTGAAGGAATAACTGATTCCGCTTCAATGGCCGATTGGAAGCCGCCCTTCGCTCTTGTAAAAGGCGCGATACGCCCTAAGGATGAAAAATACTGGACGGAACACGGCGCGGCCCCCAAGGCTCTCATAAATTACAAGCGGGCGCTTCAATACTGGAAGGAAGAAAGCCCTGTTTATTCCGGTATAACCTCCTGCCGCGTTGAGAAAAAGGATGCGGATTCAAGAAAGCGCTTTGAAAATTATTTTACCGAGGAAGGGGATCCGGCGGCAATGGGGCTGATTTTGAAATCCGAGAGGGAAGACGCGCAAAAGAGCGCGGTTGCCTCCTCGGATTATTCCTCGCTCTTTGCGGGCTTAAGTTTCTTTGTGGTGGCTTCCGCCCTTGGCCTTGTCTGGCTCATCTTCGGCTTGATGGCCGAGGAAAGATCCAAAGAGGCCGGGATAATGCTCGCGCTGGGATTTAAGCCGCGTTATATCATAGCCCTGCTCTCGTGCGAGGGCGCTGTTTATGCCCTGGCCGGAGCGGTTCCGGGTATTTTGCTCGGGCTTCAATACGCGAAGTTTTTTACGAGGTATCTCGCCGCCGGATGGAAATCCTCCGGCGTTGAACTCGCAACCTTTAGCGTCCACTTAGACCCTCTCAATATATTCTTATGGGCGCTCATCGCCTTCCTGCTCTCGGTAGCCGCGGCCTCTTTCTCCGCTTCACGGGTGATAAAAGAAAAAGTGACCGCGCTGCTCTCAGGCAGCTCAAGACTGCCGGATGTAAAACAGTTCGGCAGGACGAATTCGGCGGTTCTCATCGCGGCCTGCGCCGGAGCAGCGGTTTCAATCCTGCTTATCGCGCTCGGGGCGGCAAAAGCGCTCTCGGCCGAAGCCGCTTTCTTTACCGGCGGAACAATTTTGCTCGCGTCGCTTCTGGCATTCTTTTCTCTTCTGATAAAGAACAGAAGGGCGGAGAGCCGGTTAGGCCTCGCTCTGCGGTCCATTTACGCCGGCAGGAAAAAAAGCATTCTCGCGGCGTCTCTTATCGCTTCAGCGGCTTTTCTGTTAGTTACCGTTTCATCAAATAAAAAAGCGCCGGAAGATCTTGATGTCTATGGCAGGGCCTCCGGTTCCGGCGGATTCAACATTACGGCGTCCTCAGGCCTGCCGGTTAACTTTGACCTGAACACTAAGAAGGGGCGCGCCGCGGCGGGAATTAAAGATGACGCGGTTTTTGCCGGATTTTCCGCGCTGAGTTTTCCCGTGAAAGCAGGCGAGGATATGAGCTGCCTTAATGTGGCCGCGCCGAAAGAGCCGGCTGTCTATGGAGTTCCTGGAGCACTGATAGAGCGCGGCGGCTTTACCGTCAGCGCTCCCGGATTCGCGGGAAACGGCTGGAAAGCCCTGGAAGCTCCGTTAAAAGACGCTATACCCGCATTCGCTGATTCCAACAGCCTGGAATGGATACTCCATAAAAAAGTCGGGGATGAGATTTATTCCGGGGGAAAGAAGTTAAAGATTTCCGGCACGGTAAACGAAAGCGTCTTCGCGGGAGCCCTGCTTGTTTCTGAGAAGAATTTCCGGGCCAATTTTACCGGAAAGGGGAACGCTTTCTTTCTCGCGGCCTGCCCTCCGGAGAAAGAAAAGGAAGTGCTTGCGGTTTTGAACCGCGATCTTTCGGATCAAGGTTTTGACGCAAGAAGGACCTCCGAATATCTGATGAAATATGCGGGCATACAGAATATTTATATCTCTACCTTTGAGTTTCTCGGAGGGCTGGGTTTCCTGCTTGGTATCCTGGGACTGACCGGGGTAATGCTTCGCAATATAAGAGAGAGAACCCGCGAACTTGCCGTGATGAACGCTTTTGGCTACTCTCCGCATGAACTGGTGCGTTTGATACTCGTGGAGAATGCGCTGCTGCTTACGGCCGGCCTGATTATCGGCACGCTTGCGGCGCTTGCAGCTGTTTACCCGCAGACAATAGCTCTTGGTCGGTCTGCTTCCTGGACAACTTCTCTTGCCTGGCTGCTGCCGGTTTACGCGGCCGGCCTTTTGGCTTCAATCGCCGGGGCTGCCTTCGCGATAGGAAGGACAACTGCAGAGGCCTTGAGAAAGGAATAGAAGGGCTGAGGGGGAAATGCTAAAATAAATTGAAATTCGAAGCAAGAAATTTGAAATTCGAAACGGGGGTTTGGTGAAAAAATTATTGTTATGTCTTGCTGCGCTTATCTCCTTTTCCTGCGCGGTTCAGAGTCAGCAGGTTGAAACGGCGCCCACAAAGGCGACGGACAGTTACAACGGATTCAGAAATAATGTCAGTTTTGACCAAACACCCATAAACCCGCCGTCCGAATGGGACAAATCAAAGAATGTCCTCTGGAAGGCCAAAGTCGGTACCGGCTATTCAACTCCGGTGATTTGGCAGGATAAAGTATACGTGCTCGGCGAGCCCGGCACTCTCTATTGCCTGGAAAAAACAACTGGTAATATTTCCTGGTCGCTCTCAACCTCGGATAACGATGTCGCGCCGGCGGAAAAGGGAAAATTGAATGTAGTTTCCAGCGGCTGCGGCAATGCCGCGGCGACTCCGGTGGTGAGCAATGAAGGCGTTTTCATAGTGCTGGCGTCGGGAATAGTGACACGTATCGGGCACGACGGAAAGCGCGTCTGGTTAAAGGCCTTTGAGCAGCCGATGAACGGCGCTTACGGGAGGGCCGCTTCCCCCGTAATGCTGGACGGGAAAGTGCTTGTAAGCGTTGACCACCTGTTCGCGCTTGACGCGAAGAGCGGGGAGACGGTCTGGGAATGCGCCGAAGCGACAAATGACTATGCCACTCCTGACGTGTTTATCGTGTCAGGGAAGAAATTCATACTCATGCCTTCCGGCTGCATAGTAAATCCGGAGGACGGAAAAAAGGCCGGCGGCGTTGACGGGGCAGACTACGCCAGCCCGATAGTTTCCGGCGATACGCTTTATTTTGCCGGATCAAACGCTGCGGCCTTTAAGGCCTCGCTTGATGACAAGGGCTCGTTGAAAACCGAGAAACTCTGGGAAACCCAGATCCAGGGAGAGCAGGTTTCAACGCCGCTTGTTCTTGACGGATTCTTCTATTCGATTACCGATGATGCGATGCTTTTGGTGATAGACGCGAAGACCGGCGAAAAGAAACTCGAAGCCAACATCGGCGAGAAAATAAATTCTCCTTTTTTCGCGGCGCTCAAAGCTGCGGGAGGCAACATTTACATCTCCAATGATTCCGGTTCCGTGGCAATAATGGCGCCCGGGATTGAGCAGAAATTATTGTTCACGAACGCGATTGACGGCAGGTCCGGAGCCACGCCGGTATTTGAAGGGACGAAGTTATTTTTGAGGGTGGGGGAAGAGGTCTATTGTATAGGGAAGTAGCCGTTAAAGCAGGGCTAAACAAAAATTCTAAATTCGAAGCACGAAATTCGAAACAAAAACACAAGTTCAAAACAAAAACCCAGTAAATAGATTAGAGGTCTAAAGCGTTTTGAACGTTCATAACGTAAATATTATTGAGCAAGGTTTTCCATGGTTTGCATTACGTTACAAACGTTAGTAACGTTAAGAACGTTATAAACGGTGAGTTATTTGAAACAATACAATATCCCGTCAGATGAGCCTATGAACAATCTTCCTTCGGAAACCGCAGGAGACCCTGAAATATGCCCGCCGGCCTCGTACTTCCAGGCAACGCTGCCGTCTTTTTTGTTTAACCCGAATATTAGCCCCGCATCAGTTCCGAAGTAAATGTACTCCCCGGATATTACCGGTGAGGAATCCACGCTGCTTCCCGCATTGAATCCCCAGGTTTTCTTCCCGTCTTTGGCGCCGAGGCAGGCAACATTGCCGTCCCTGTCGG
>Ga0209083_1001518_pt1 | contig 26148 bp, 19 predicted proteins | sample AM7aDNAmetaG_FD_184132 | JGI IMG/M metagenome (GOLD analysis project Ga0209083, IMG submission 184132) | Freshwater microbial communities from Finland to study Microbial Dark Matter (Phase II) - AM7a DNA metaG (SPAdes) (version 3) | ecosystem: Environmental > Aquatic > Freshwater > Lake ...
GTGCATTACGCTTCATTCGGAACCCGGATGAGGTTCTGTCTACTGTGGTTTCAGCCCAAGGGGTAAGGGCCAGAGCATACAGAGCCTGCATTGCCCGATCATACATGGTAGGAATGGATAGGGGTCGGCATTTGTCCGAATTTGGTTTTGGGATGAAAACTCTCCGGAGAGGTTTTGCCTGATAGCCTTTTCCAGTAAGTATGAGGACTGCCCTCATCTTTTCATGAGGAGGTGTCCATTTTTCGCCGTCTACTCCTGCACTTCTCCTTCCACGATTGCCTGTTACTCTCCGTACTGCAAGTAATTCCGCATAGAATGAATTTAAAAGCAGGTACTGGAGACGCTCTGCTAGTCGTTACTTGCCTGTCTTAACTGCTTTTGCGATTCGTGTCTGTAGTCGCTTGACGAAGTCCTGAGCTTTCTTCAATGGGATTTTACTCCATTGTTTAGCTAGTTCTTTGTCCGAGATGTCCTCGCATGAAAGCGTAATTGAACTTATCCCCCAACTTTGCCACTAAAAGAATAAGATGGTTCTTGGTCTAATTGATTTATGCCCAAAAAACCAAGAACCTATGAAATTGTTCCCAACCAGAATATATCCTTTCCTATCGGAACCATTGTTACAGTTGAAAAGCTGTATCAAGTTTTGAAATGCAATGAAATATTCGGCAAACACAAAAAGAATGGAATAGATGTCAATAAGCTGTTAAAGGCCCTCATCAGTTACAAAATGAGTGAGAATTTCAGCATAAAACAGGCTCACGAATGGATAAACCGTGAAGAAGTCCTTGAGATATTTGATCTCGAACCATTCGGTGAAAGGACCCTCTACCGTATTCTTGAAACGATCGGAGCAAATAAGGAAGAGATCATTTCAGACATCCAGGATGTCTTGTTTGAAAGGTATGATTTTGAGCATACTGACATCAATATGGACTGGACCAGTATAGTCCTGCATGGAAATAAAGCAAAACTCGGAAAGTACGGTTACAGCCGTGATCACCGGCCGGATAAAAAACAAATCACTCTGGGTATCTGCGAACTTGGCGATCCGATAAACATCCCGATTGGCCTCACTATTGAACCCGGAAATACAAACGATCAGAAACACTTTAAAAAAACCTATATCCAGGTCAAGGACCGGCTAAAACGAGACTCACTTGTAATTTTTGATAAAGGCGCAAACAGTATCGCAAATACAACAATGATAAGGGCAGACAATCTGCAGTACCTTACTTCAAAGAAACTCAACAAAAGTGACGACCGAATAATTTCGAGATTCGATAAATACAATCCTATTACGATTGACGCAGAAAATGGAATTAAAGGGATAAAAATCGAAAAACCAAACAGTATAAACTATCTTTTCTTCTCAAAAAAACTTCAAACAGAGCAGCTGGAATCCAGAGCTAGAAAAATATTGAAACAAATGCGCGAGGCAAAGGCCATACAGGCGAGCATCGATCATGGAAAAAAGCTTCCAACGCAATTCAGGATCAATAATCTGCTAATCGATGTCGAATACACTATCCAGACTAAACTTATGGAACTCTCCGAAGATGAAGCAGTTAAACTGCTTGAAGAAAACATCATAACCGGCAGAGAGGGGTTTTTTTGCATTAAATCAAGCAAGAATTTGACACTTGCTGAGGCCCTTCAGACTTACCGGAAAAAAGACTCTATCGAAAAGATTTTCCATTCTCTGAAGAACGAAATTGAAATCAAACCACTGCGAGTATGGAGTGATAACAGCATTTATGGGGCGATAATCATTGGTTATATTGCTCAGTTATTCGTCTCGCTAATGAGATATGAAATTTCAGATTTCAAGCACATATCCACGAAATTCATTAAAAAATCTCTTTCGAATTTGACAGTCACCGTTGATTCATGGGAACGGAAGGTCAAAACGTATGTCTACTCCAACTTTGATGCCATTAACACGTTGGTTTTAAGGCCGAACTGGGGTGTTTCATGAGGTGATATGCGATAAATTATTGAACTGTCAAATAGGTTTTCCTGACAAAAAAATTGGTTGCGATAGTTTACATCATCTTGAGGTTATGTGACCAAACTGGCAAACTTGGGTTATCCCGTTCATTTTAATACATCTGTTCGCCGTGAAAAACCAGCCACACTTTAGCACCCTTTCAGGTCAGGGCAAGGTTTGAACCCCTATCCAAGACGACCATTACAGTCGGGCATTCGCTTTTGCGGCATCCTAATCCCACTACGCATATAGTTTTACTTACGCAATTCCCACCCAGATTAACTGGGAGCGCATTGGGATTTCCAAGTTCAATTAGCCGGATAGTTATGGTACTTTAGGACTTGCCCATAGACCGGAATCAACTTCGTCCATTCGTATCAGCATAAACAAAAATACCGATACCGTGATTCTCCCGCAATGGGGACCCGTGGCAAATCTCTTTCCACGGGATTGCTTAACGATCCTGCAGCAATTCAGCGTCTGCTTGTCCATCGCACCTTTCTCTTGCAGCTTATTCCAATTAGACTTCGGACGTCGCCACGTTGTTCCCGAAGCTTCGCACCTACCTGTTACCAGGAGCGCACGTACGGGTAGAGACACCCAGAATGGATTAGGTGGCATTTACGGCTCTATTCCGCTTTAGCAATCCGATTTATCGCTTCTTGTCGCACTTGTTATTGGCAATTCTCTGAATCCGCTCATCCAAATCTCCGTAACCTGTTTTTGTCGCGAACAAGCAATCAAATTCCTGTTCAAGTCTACGAGCATCTTCAGGTGAGTTTTCCACATTGTCCTCGCTCTAATTGTTATTTTAGACAAGGATTCTGGATATATTTGAGTAAGTTCTGAAAAGGTTGGGAGGGTATGGGTGAAGTTACTTTTAATCCACTGACTATTCAGGTCATAACTGACACTTCAGATCCGTGAACTTGGGTGCCAATGTGGGAATTTATCCTGCCGTTTATACATATCCAAAAACCATTTAAAATAAACGATTTTCCGAGCCCTTTATTCGTCGAATACCCCTCGCATTTATTTGCCTTAAGGTGATTCATTGTCTGATCGTGCTACCCTCTATTTTATGGCTCTAGCTCGTTTTAGAATCTTTCCCACCTATCGATCATGAGATATTTCCATTTTATTGTCCAAATTACTTGTTTGCAGAAATCGGTCCATTCAATATAACCCAACTTTGCCACTTGGATTTTTTTTGCCTGAAATTGGGTAAGAATTTGACACTTGTTGAGGCTCTGCAAGGGTACCAAAAATACGACCTTATTTCGAATATTTTATGAATTATTCATCTCTCTAATGAGATAGAGAGTTTTCACTTCAAGCATATTTCCACGAAATTCATCAAATAATCATTATCGAATTTGACAGTTACCGTAGATTCGTGGAAACGTAAGGTTAAAAGTATGTCTACTCCCATTTCGATGACATTAACTCAACGATTCTAAAGTTAAATTGGGGTTTTTCATCCGGGAATACATGATAATTTACAGAACTGTCAAATTCGTTTTCCTGACAAAAAATGGTGCCGATAGGTGGCATCTCTTGCTAGTTATGGATCAGAATGGCAAACTTAGGATATAACTACCATTGATAATTTTTTTACCTGTTATGGTAAGGTGAAACCATAATGGCGTAAAATGGGTATTCTACGCAAAGTCTATATACGTGTCCTGAATAAAGAATAGACAATGCAGGGTGGTTATTTTTCGGAGTGGCTCAATCGCTACAGTTACTACCTCAGAATGCGGAATTACTCGCCTCGGACTATCACCAGTTATGAGCAGGTGATAAAACAATTTGCCTACTACATGTGGCTCCGGAGGAATAGCAATCCTGATAAAATCGCGAACCTATGGAAGGACTATGCAAACGCCCGCCTCGATACGGAAGTGGGGGTAGAACCCGTGATGTTGCAGGATTTCCTGACATTTATGAACTCAGTTAGGAATTATAAACCAAAAACGCTTCATCGAATGATCTCAACACTTACCTCTTTTTACCGGTTCCTCTATATCCAGGGGGTTCTTTCCTCCAACCCTGTGTTCGGGATCGAACGTCCAAGGATTAAAGAGCAGGAACTCCGGTACTTAAAACACAGCCAGGTGCTTAGGTTGATTGCATCGATCCCGGAAAGTAGGGAAAAGTTGATTGTCCGTACGATCTATGCCACTGGTGTCAGGATATCCGAGCTCTGTAACATGAATATTGAGGATATAGATTTTGAAGAACAGACGATTCGGATAAAGGGGAAGGGTGGGAAGATCAGGATCGTCTTCGTCGACCATGAGACGCTACGGAAGATGGAGCCTTTCATCGGAAACCGCATCGAGGGTCCACTTTTCGTCGGGCAACAGGGGCATCATATCTCTCCCCGGACGGTCCAGCACCTGTTTGAAAAATATGCACCGGCTGGGATCACCCCCCACAAGATTAGGCACAGTTATGCGACGGAACTCTATCGCAGGTCAAAAAATCTCCGGGTTGTCCAGGAAAACCTTGGCCACTCGTCGATTAAGACCACTGAAATATACCTTCATACGGACCTTGACGAGCGGAAACGTGTCTACCAACAATATTTCCCATTGTCTGACGAGCCAGATACGGTTGAAAGTATCTTGGGTTTACGGAAGAATGGTGATAGTACGGAGCGTAGAAACCAGCCAGAATAAACCGGGAATGATTCAATTGTAACTCAACTTTGCCAGTTGGGTCACTTAACCTAGGGTCATGTCAATGACATATATGTCGGAATAGTAATATTTTTTGAACGATATATTGACTCACTAATGAGATGGTATATCGGAATCCTAACCGCGAAGAACGTGGCATCCTTTTAAGCACAATTTCAAAAGGTAAACATTCATCACATAAAGTTTTGAACGCCATCATCCTCCCGCGGGTGATGAAGATGTGTATCAAACAACCCGTTCAACGAATGAAGAATTGGTACGTATTCTTTCCATCAGTATGCAAAAGTTTGACCAGGTCAGGAAGAGATTTATCCTTGAAAGCTTCGATGAAGTACTGACTGGGAAAAAACCTGATAGGACTTATGTCAAAAAAACTGACGGCGATTTCGAAGCCCGACTGATTGCTTTAAGTTGCAGTGATCCACCATAAGGTTTTTCCCGGTGGTCATTGCGTTTGTTGGCTGACAAAGTGGTTGAACTTGAGTATATTGATGTCATATCCCATTAAGCCATTCGTCAGATCTTATTAAAAAAACGAACTCAAACCATGGAAAACGCCGTCTTGGGTAATTCCTCCGGGGCAAAACTGTAACTTTGTTGCGCAGATGGAACGGGTTCTTGATGTATATAAATACCCTTTTGATCCTCTGTTCCCTGTTATCTGCATAGACGAATCGCCAAAATAACTCCTCGCTAAAACTCGAAATCCTATCTCATGTGTACCATGTCACCCAGCCAGACATGATTACGAATACCACCGTTGTGGAACGTGTAACATTTTCATCGCAACAGAACTACATGTCGGGAAACGGATGGTGAAGATTACAAATCGAAGAACCAAGCAGGATTGGGCGGAATTTCGCAGGATCTTTCCGACCAATATGATAAGGCAGAAAAATAATCCTGGCCATGGATAATCAGAATACACATAATCCAGGGTCTCTCTATGAGACCTATTTGCCAGAAATAGCTAAAAATCTATGGAATCGATTTGAATTTGTGTACACACTAAAACACGGTAGTTGGTTGTATGACACAGATAGAATTGAGTGTACTCACAAGACAGTGCCTAAACAGGAGGATCGAGAGTATCGATATTGTCCAGAGCGAGGTGAAAGCGTGGGAAGAGGCCAGAAATAATAAAACAGCTCCGGTAAATTGGCAGTTTACCCCCGATGATGCTCGGATACAGTTATCACGCCTTTACCAGACATTTGACGTTTGACGGTGCACTAGGCAGAAAAAATAATCCTGGTCATGGATAATATGAATACGCATAATCAAGGTCTCTCTATGAAACCTATCTGCCGGAAACAGCAAAGAATCAATGGGATTGATTTAAATTTGTGTACATGCTGTAAACGTCGGTTCAATTTTGAATCCCCCTCGTCGTCTCCTTTCTGACCCACCTGCACAAAGAAACATAGTTGTCGGTTATTGAGATGACCCGACCGCTTCAAAGCTGTTTCATGGGGTAAATATCCTGAAAATAAAGAAATCAAACGATTGGAAACACTGGCACTCGCAAATAGCCCAGAATGGTGAAAAAAGTAAGGCTTTCCAGTTACCACGCATTGAACCGTTGCCGTCGCTTCATTCGGGGGAGTAGGCACTATTCATAATGAGGTTTGGGGCAAAATCCCCACAACTCATTTTTTTTCATCCAGATAGTTATCCATACGATTTAGCGCATTGCTAACGAACATCACTGTCTTCAAAAACTGCGTCCATTCACATTCGGAACGAAAGCGTGATGAGTTATTCTATCCAAAATTGCGGTAGTTAAGGTTTTATCATGGAGGATTTCCACCCAGTATGAGATGCCGGATTGGATGCGATGATAGTACTCACTACTTGGTATTTTGTAGCGAGTAACTGAAAGAGCAGTTCTACATCTGTAAATCAAATGCGACTCTTCCTAATTCATCCAGGATATGAATTGTCATCTTTTTTAACCTGCCGCTAAGAAGAGAGAGAGCCTGTTATCTCATCCAGCTTCGGTCATTTCAATGATTAAAATGGCTGCAATGAGGAAATAGACCCGGGAATTCTGCTCACATGCAAGAACGCCGGTTGCGATCGCAGGAGGTGTCCCCCCCCGACTTTCCTTCCACTTTTCAAGTCTACGGACAAGATTTGCAGGTTAACAATCCTTTGATAGAGGTATATGATGCAGACAACTCTTTCGATTTCTGTGGAGACTTCATATAATGGGGGTTTATTTGTCATTTACTAAATATTACCAGGACCACCCTGAACTGGAAATGGTGATAGTCACTGCTTTGCAGACAGAAGTGGATATTCGCTTCCTGAATAACCTGATGAGGACTCTGAAACAAGCAGGGTTTCACACCAGGAAAAAATTCGAGGAACTGGTTGCAGATACTCTCCCCGATGATGGTAGAAATGTACTGCCCGCTTTGAAATTACGGGACTTCATAAGGGAACGGGAAGATGTCATCATTATTGGGAATTCGAGGAAGAGGTTTGACCAGCAGATATGGTTGTTGAAAAATGAAAAAACGCGAAGGTACTCACTGTTATAGGGTTATCGCTATTCACCAGTAGATCAACCGCATAACATAATGCCTGTTCTGAAGTTGCCTCAATCAGGTCCAGAATGAGTCGTAACTCTTTCGGGTTTCTTTGTAATATCTGTTGAACAGATCCTGGAGCTAAGCCTCCAATGTGTTTTAATACGGAGGCATTCCGGATGGTTCATGATTTTTATCGAAGGTTTCTCCAAAATGCGATATTTGTAATGAATATTGTCCCGTTCCCGATAAATGGGGGATGTGTAGCAATTATAGTGTCACCACCAAGGCACTCGATTTTGTCAATTTGTCCATTCACAGTGATTTACTTACCCCGATAAGTTTCAGGGACTGAGTACCTGTTTGTGTTACAGACCCCAAAAGAATACAGGGATATGTGAACCGTTCTTTCGTTCATCGTTGGAGTGCTCAAGCACCGGCGATTGTCTCATGTTTCGCGTTCTTGGTTCAATCCCTTACTCGAAACAAGATCCCGCCGATATACTGGTTGGTTATTTATCGTTGCAAGGATGTAGGTCGAGGAAATATCAGAGAGCCTTTGATTGTTCTCTTCTTGGACTTTTCACGCCTATATGACGATCGGGATTTCCCAATCATTTCTCCATATTCAGAGATAATGACTGAACTGGTACGATTTTGAACTTGAATTAGTAAGTTGTCTACCGATATAAACCGCATAATGCTATATAATATAAGGATGATCTTTTTCGCTGAGTATCCGGTTTTTATCCCTTCGATCTAGTATTCCCTGATATTGCTGATCCTTTGTCCGGGAATCTTGCATGATTATTAGGAAACATCGGGACCTCTGACAACGGGCACCTTTTAACAGAATATATAAAATCCGGAATTTTCTAAAAGTTCGCAAAATTCAGGCCTTATTTACTTTTTAATTCTAAATCTGGCGATAAAATATGCAATAAAAAATTGGATATGACTTATAACCAACGTGATTTTTTAAGTTTGATCAGGTTGTAAAAAGTGTAAATTCTTATTTGATAACAGTGTATAAGTATGCTGGACTTAAGTTCCGAACATTGGAAAATCCCCGGAAACCAAGTTTCAATATTTACCCCTGTAGTGTAGTGGTCAATCATGCAGGACTTTGGATCCGGCGACGGCAGTTCGAATCTGCCCAGGGGTATGACGATTCTTCAGCCTCGTTGATGAATCAGTGGGTCATTCTTTTTAATATCTGGATGAAATAATCAATAGCCTGACAACCTCATCGAACCTGTCCGGAAGTTCCAAATGAGTTTTCCTCCTCACTTCAGGGTACTGAACCAGGAAATTAATCACACGGTCATTGAATAGTGCCAACGAACAGGATTCCTCAATATCGTGTTTTCAGCTGGTGATGTAAATAACCCGTGAATCTACGTAAATATTTTTAAATCCTGAAAAAATGGTCTTATAGAAATCCCAATTTTAAATATCATGACAGTTTCAGCCGAATTCAACAATTCATCCGTGGTTTTGTTTGGTCCTTTTTTCCACCAAATTGTTCTGATTTAAAAGAGGCATCATTCTGATTTCTGTATTTTCATTAATAACAAAAGGATCTGTCATAAATAGATGAAAATTCCCGTCCGCTTTCGTCATCCAGAGGCAATTTATGAGATTTCCCAGCTGCTTGGATCAAAATCTGAACCGCCGTTAAAGCAACATTGGAAGGCTACATCTATCTCGTTTATACTGTCTTCGAAGATCACCTAAACAAGTGACCTATCTCCATGGGTTCCTGACAGGACTAGCAGAATAGATCCGAACGGGAAAAATGAAGGGAAGATCCTGACCAATTAGTTTGGTAGAAATCCATCAGATGATTTCTTCAGCCTCAACAATTGCGAGCTGGTACATCCAGTCCATCAGCCTGTGACACTCTATCACGTTGCATTCATCTTCACAACCAATGCAGGGTATTAATTCTTCACCAGCAAGAATTAAAGATGGATCGAGTGGACGTTTTGTAACCGTGAGAAGGTATGTTTTGATCCCATCTTTTTTAAATTCAGCCCTCTCTATCAGTCCGGTATCCAACAGTTTTTTTACAATCCTGGAACATTTACGGCTGTCGACATCAAGGACTTTCCAAAGTTCACTTTGAAGAACACCTTCAGGCTTAGACTGGATTACCTTAAGCGCATCTTCAATCGGATTGTTCATTGGTTCGCTCATCAGATGACCGGTGAGATAGAAAGAATATTGTTGCCCCGAATCACGACGGTCCCGAGGTTTCTTCCCCGCTGGTTGATATCATTCAGCTCGATTGTCTCTTCCATGTGGATATTGAGATACTCATCCACCGCGACAAGACGACCCTGTAATTTTCGCCCATCATCTTTTATTTCTACGGTAATTTTCGAATCAACAAGAGAAAATACCTTTTTAATGGGAAGTACAATTCCGTTAACCATCTGCCTAAATTTAGGGCGGTAGGTAATTAAAGTTTCTTATATTACAGTACCGGTTAGGTTTCTCCACACTATCACCCTCGTCGGAATAAATTGACTGATTGTCCTAATTCACTGGAAACAGGTGAAACATGGAGTGAATAAGGAATAAAATGATAATTTATTTATCATGGGATTGGCCCCCACCGTTTCTTTAACTCATTTTCAACTGCCGGTAGTGTTGTGTATTCCATTTCGTCCAGAGAGAGCCGGTGAGGTTCGAAAGGGCCCTGAGCCCGGATAATATCGGCCAGCTCATTGCATCGGTTCCGTACGCGATCAAAGGCTGGGTCATCAAACATGTCTGCCGGACTGATCAGCTCGCCATTGCAGAGCTGGAATCCGAGACAAGTGACCCTGGGCGGACCGTCGAACCTGGTACAGTTCGCATCGCATACACCGACTGGCATAAAAGGTCCCTGGTGTGATCCCCGCATCCAGCCAGCCACCAGAACCGGCGTGCAGAACGGCTCGAGCACTTCCCCTACGGCCGGTAACCCACTCTGGGAGCGGACAATCATCACAGGATCATCCTTTCCGACGTACCTTCCCGCCATCAGATTCAGGCGTTGGGTACTGGTCGACGCTGCGATCTCGCCATCTCTACGGAATACGTGCTTGATTACATATCGTGAAGGGGCACCGATGTACGCGAGGAGGTCATAGACCTCTTCAGGGGATGTAAACATGATCCTACGTTTATCGCAGAGATCATGGACTTCGAAGATAAATCCTTGATGCATCGTTGGGTCTATCACTAGTCCGGGTGTATTGAAGGGATCGGCAAAGATCTTGTAGAGGAAGAAGTTCCATGCCCCCAGCTCTGCTTTATCTGCCATAAAGATGAGCACTGGATCACTACCCCGCTCTTCAAATTCGATCTCGGCAACTCCGGGGCCCAGCCCCTTAATATTACCCGAGAAGGCATCCGCAAGTATATCCTGACCGGCACCATAAAGTTTCATGCTCTTTGCAATTACAGTGCATTCCGTGAACACGTCCCATGCGAGTTTATGGATTTCTCCGTTATCTACACCCTGGGTATGCGTCATGATCAGTTCGAGATCATCACCACAGTGTGTAACGAATGAGTCTATCAACAACAATCCTTTTTGTTCTTTGAGCAGCCGGGCTGCCTTCTCCAGGAGTTTGGGGTGGGTGCGAGAGTGACCCGGAAAACTTCCCACATCCGCCTTGATTACGGAAATTGTGGTCTTGGACATAAAAAATCACACTATAGAATCTCCTTTTAGGAGAAAAAAATTGTGGTGAATGTTATGGGATGGTCTTTCTTACAAGGGAAGCTGACCCGTATGAGCTGAATGCCCTGAAAAATACAAGACTCTCTGCATATGCCATTGCCTGGATTGCATCTTCTGTGTCCTCTTCAACTGCATAGAGCTCCTTGAAAAACTCCTTTATTGCAAATTTGCAATTTCCATCAATGATCTGTTTGTCCTTTTTTCCGGGGTTTGCGGCCCTGTATTTCTCAAGTGTCCATTCCTGTATGTCCTGGTAGAGGGCTGGCTCATATACTTTCAATGTGTTGAAAACGACATCCTGCCAGAAGGTCCCAACATTTCCTTTAATAATATCCCCTTTTGGGAAATGCTGGTTGATGAGTTCCCTGGGGGTGCCGGTAATACCATGTTGGGCAATGCCAATTTTCAGGTTATTGTCCCGCAGTGCTTTTGCCACCGCTTTTGTCTGGGGGATATCAATCGAAAGTTGTTCGACCACGTTCCCTTTGTCATCGTATATATGCCCATGTGTGCTCCCGTTGGCAATCGCAAGGACGTGAGGATGTACCCCGTTCGAATATAAGGCGTTAATAAATTCAACCGCTTCTTCAGGTGTGGTCAAGACTAGTCCATGCCCATCTTTCCTGCCAATCTCCCCGACTTCTACTTCAAGGCCAAAATCCTTACCTTTCATTCTGCTTTTAATATATTTCGCCAGTTCTGTCGTTACCTGGATATTTTGTTCCAGTTCTTCCCTGACATTTTTTCCTTCAAAATTGAAGAGATGTGAAGCATCGATAGCAAACGAGGTATATCCGGCCGAGACCTGGGCATCTATCAGCTGCCTGGTCTGATCGATCTCAACGGGATCTCCTTTCTTTATTGTGATATGATCTGCATGAAGGGCCCAGATATCAAACTCAACCTCTTTCGCGGCGTCATTGATTTTATCGGCAAAATCTTTCGGCGTTAACCCGGTATATCCTCCCTTCAGGTCACATTCAGAACGTGCAAGTTCCATGAATACTGCAGAATCAGTCTCTTTTGCAGCCCTGAAAATCCCCTTTGCCACCGTAGTGATTCTGGTATTCGCGGCCATGATAATTGCTTTCTGGCCGGAAATACCACTAAAAATTGAAGAACCAGAGATTGGACCATAATCATTCTGTTTCATAAGACTCCTCACTCCTGTGTACTCACCCTTCATTCATAAACTTTTCAATCAGCCTGATCTCTTTCTTGCCACCCACGTAGATGGGTGTCAACTCATCGATTGATCTTGGCATGATTTCGAGAATGTCCGTCTTCCCATTACTGATTGCCCCCCCTGCTTCCTGGATTATTATTCCCAGAGGATTTGCTTCATATAACAGTCTCAACTTTCCGCTTTCCTTGTTTTTAAACCCTGGATACGTGAATACTCCACCTTTATGAAGGATCTGGTGAACATCTGCGACAAAACATCCACTGAACCGGAGTTTATATCCTTCCTGCTCAAGATTTTCGATCCACCGGGCGTGGGCCGGGAGATAATCTTTCCTCAGGGCGCCGGGGGCGTAAATTTTTCCTTCCGGAATTGTGATATTCTGGTGTTTTAAAACAAATTCCCCGGTATCATCCAGGACGAATTCGTGCACACCGTTTCCTGCTGTAAATGTCAGGATAGTGAGTGGGCCATATAAAATATACATGGCTGCAATCATTTTTGCGCCCTTTTCGAGGACATTTCCCGGATAGATCCCAATAATTGAACCTGTGCAAAGGTTCACATCAATCAGGGATGATCCATCGAGGGGATCAATGACAACCCCGAAATCGTTTTTCGGGTCCTCGATTTCAATGATCTCGTGCTGTTCTTCCGTGGCGATATAATGGGCAAGGCGTGTCTTTCTTAACCCCGAAATAAAGATCTCATCGGCGTATTTATCAAGTGCCATCTGCTCTTCGCCGTATACATTATGGGTCTTTTCATCTGACGGTGCGCATCTGGCCGTGTAGAAAAATCCCTTCTTCACCTGCTGGGCTTCCCTGCTTAAAAACAGCATTAATTCAGCCAGGTTTTTTTCGGTTCCTGCACCGTCAAGGAATTCTTTGAGTATCATATTTTACTGCCATCCTCTGCCATAGAGATCAGTAAACTACGGATTATCCGAGTTGACTCCATGATCACATGTAGTCTTTGATTCCGGGGTTTATCAGGATTATTATCCTCTCTGGTTTTTAGGCCCCAATCCTGAATGTCATCGGGGATATCCATCCCTGATTCAGGTATCGAGGTAATAAGCGTGGCTATCTCTTTTCCAGACAAACGCATCCGATGTCAGGGAGAAAAAGGTATTTTTAAAATGCTTGCAATTGCCCATTCGAAAACTAGGAGGATGCCCAAGTCAATTATACGCTGTAATAAATCTGGCGTATGAAATACCAGGTGACATAACCGGGATGTTATTCCTGTTGATCTGAAGGTTTGGGATCCCGGGACTGCTCCCGGTAGGTGACCTCCAGTACTCCGTGTCTGAAAGATACCGATACAGAATCCTTTTCTGCGGGGGGCACGTCGGCAGTCGTATGGTACTTGAGGTTCCCGTCCCCGGCCTTGATATGAACGGTGGATCCGGAAAACATTACCTTAACGTCCTCGGGGGTGACTCCTGGCAGTTCGGTTACCAGGACCACCTCATTTCCCACCCGTTGGACCTCCACTTCCGTCTTAATCGTTCCATTCATGGCGGAAATTGGGTTTTGCTGAGTAGTCTGGCATCCCGGCATGTTGACGTAGATTCGGAAGTTGAAAATGACGGGGGCCGGGTGCTCGCTCATCCCCGCCTGTTCTAGCATTTTCCGGATGATCTCTCCGATATTTCTAAAATTTTCATCTGGTGCGCTGGTCATCGTGTCCCAATCCTTATGTCGTTTGTGTAAGTTGCTCATCCAGCTGGCTGGTGAGCCGTATAATCTCGGTGAAATCCTTTTTTGTCCTGAAGGTCTCTTCCCGGAGGGTTAATACGCTGTTGTCCATAACCTTCCTGAGTCCTGCCCGTGTAAGTGTTGCAAGGGCATTTTCAAGGATTTCACGTTGATCCTGGTTGTAGAGCATCTCCCAGGCCTGACGTTCAGCTGCTTCGATGGCATCCTGGTCAAGAGACCCTTTGACTATTTTTGCTGCATCTTCAAAGTGCTTCCGGGTGATACGGATATTCACCACAGCGTCCTGCCGTTCCTTCTCACTCGTATCTGCCATTACCGTGATAAAGTCACGCATTGCACCAAGCTTTGCCTGGCGGACAAGTGCCTCGACATCTGCGCCTACATAGCCGTTTGTCTGCTGAACAAGGTGATCTATGCTGATGTCATCGGTAAGAAGCGCACAGGCATCCCGAAGGTACACATCAAAGATTTTCTTTCGCCCCTCTTCATCTGGTGGTGGAACATAGATATGGCGCTCCAGCCTCCCCGGGCGCAGGAGTGCCGGGTCGATCATATCAGGTCGGTTTGTTGCTGCAACCACGGTAACGTTTTTCAGTTCCTCAAGACCATCGAGTTCGGTAAGGATCTGCGAGACGACGCTCTCAGTCACGTGGGACGAACCCATAAAAGAACCCCGTTTTGGTACGAGTGCATCAACTTCATCGAAGAAGATGATAGACGGTGATGCCTGCCTGGCCTTCCGAAATATCTCCCTGACTCCCTTTTCGGATTCCCCTACCCATTTGGAGAGGAGCTCTGGTCCTTTTACTGAGATGAAATTGCATTCTGACTCGTTTGCCACCGCCTTTGCGAGCATGGTCTTCCCGGTCCCTGGTGGCCCAAACAGGAGTATTCCTTTCGGCGGCTTTGTTTTTAGGTGTTCGAATACAAATGGATACTTAAGTGGCCATTCAACTGCCTCTTGCAGTTCTCTTTTTACATCGTCAAGCCCGCCAACTGCATCCCAGGTAACATCAGGAATCTCTACCAGCACCTCGCGCATTGCACTTGGTTCGACTTGTTTCCTGGCCTCGTCAAAGTCAGCGACGGTGACTCTGATATCATCGAGGATCTCTGCGGGGATCTCCTCATCTGGTTTGATCAGGGGGATTATTCTCCTGAGCGCCCTCATTGCCGCCTCCTTCACAAGGAGTGCAATGTCCGCGCCCACAAACCCGTGTGTGGTATCCGCATATACCTGCAGGTCAACATCCTCAGCCAGTGGGACACCCCTGCTGTGGACCTGGAATATTTCAAACCTCCCTTTCTTATCGGGAATGCCGATCTCGATCTCGCGGTCAAACCTGCCCCCCCGACGGAGTGCCGGATCAATCGAGTCCGGAAGGTTGGTGGCTGCGATGACAATCACCTGACCCCTGCCCTTCAGGCCGTCCATCAGGGATAGCAGTTGCGCCACGACCCGACGTTCCACCTCCCCCTTTGTCTCTTCCCGCTTGGGTGCGATAGAGTCGATCTCGTCAATGAATATGATCGTCGGGGCATTCTCCTGTGCCTCTTCGAAGACTTCACGAAGTTTCCCCTCGCTCTCACCGTAATACTTACTCATGATCTCCGGGCCTGAAAGGGTGATGAAATGTGCCTCCACTTCATTTGCCACTGCTTTTGCGATCAGCGTTTTTCCCGTTCCCGGCGGTCCATAGAGGAGAACTCCTTTTGGGGGCTCTATTCCAAGCCGTTCGAAGATCTCAGGGTGCCGGAGTGGCAGTTCGATCATTTCACGAACGAGCTGGAGCTCGCGACCGAGTCCCCCGATATCCTCGTAGTGCACGTCGGAAACCTCATGCGTCCCTTCTTCAGGTTTATAGGCCGTCTCTTTTAGTTCGATCTCGGTATCATCGGTTACAATACCAATCCCTTTCGGGATGACTTTTGAGATGACAAACGTGATCGGGTTTCCGATGACGTCTACCCGGACGTTCTGCCCCTCCATTACCGATCGTCCGGATAGGACCCGGTGGAGATATTGTTCTCCACCGATCAGGCGGATTGGCTGGGTTGGTGCAATAACGATCTTTTTTGCGTAACCGAGCTCTATTTTCCTTATTGTCACTGTATCATCGACACCAGCCCCGGCATTGCTCCTGACAGTTCCGTCTATCCGGATTACCCTGTTACCAGTGTCCTGCTGGAAACCGGGCCATACGATCGCAATGGCTTTTTTCTTCCCCTGTATCTCAATGACATCGCCACTGACCAGCCCGAGTGCCCTCATAATATCAATACTTACTCGCGCTATTCCACGTCCAGCGTCGTCACGGGCGGCTTCCCTAACCCCCACTTCTGCGTAATCTTTATTTGTCATAAGAACTAACTCCCGGTAAATGATAACTAAAAGTAAGTCTCATTTTATTATAAATATTTAGGTGGTACCACCCTTGTCAGGTCCATCCATATAGAAGGAATCAGGTTCATTTCGGATGGCATAACGTTTTACAGGGAAGATAACAGGATAATTCAATGGCAGGAAATAATTTCTTGTTCTGTGATGATCATATCCATGGCGACATCATTATCGTCCGCAGGGACAGATTCGATCTCCTGGCAGGAAAAGGCCATACCGATCTTTTTTGCCTGAGGATACGACGAAAGATACCGGTCATAATATCCAGCACCATAACCAAGCCGGTGCCCGGTCCGGTCGAAGGCAAGCAGTGGGACAATAACGACCTCCATGTCTTCTCCCCTGGCAGGAATTTCGTTCCCGATTGGTTCAGGGACCGAAAAGGTACTGATCACCAGGTCTTCCGGGTCTTTTAATGTGGAAAGACGGAGTGTCCGGGTCTCACGTTCGATGATAGGTACGACCACGCGGACATGATGCCGTAAGAGGTACCGGATCAGGGGCATTGTGTCCACTTCTGGTGACTTTGATACATAGACCATCACCGTCCTCGCACCGTTAAGTTCCTGTTGAACGGCGTCACAGATTAGATTACTAAATGACCTGACTTCGCCTGCAGTTAGCCCTGACCGTACCGCCCGTGACCGATCCCTGAGCTCCCCCTTGATTGATCTCTCTTCACGAGGCATACTTGTAACTAGAAATAGTACGAATACGGCCTTAAAAGATATGTTTTTGATTGGTGTCTTCCACAGCAAAAAAAAGGCAAAGGCGAGGAAAAAAGGCCAGGAAAGACTGTCACATCAGATGTCATTATTCTCGTTTACCAGTTTCCCGGCGTGATCAAAGCACCGCCTGGCCTCATCAGTTTTTCCAAGCGCCTTGTAACAGAGTCCGCAGTAGTTCCAGGCTTTCAGGTTATCCGGGTCCATCTGGATCACCCGTTCAAAAGATCGTATCGCACCTTCAAAACACCTGGTATCCCCACGGATTTTCCCGATTTTTTCCATCGTTTCTCCCCGGAAATAGTGGCATTCTGCATCATTTGGTGCGAGTTCGATCGCCCGGGCAAAACACGGGAGTGCTTCTTCAAAACGCCCGAGTTCTTTTAAGCAAATACCTTTTCCTTTCCATGCCCCGGCATGGTCATTTTTCATCTCAATGGTCCGGTCAAAGTACTCCAGCGCTTCCTCGTACCGGCCCTGCCGGGCATAAAGGTCGACTCCCTTGGTATACCATGCACCCTGGACAGTCCCAAGGAAACGGCTGACTAATCCGGAAGACTGTTCTTTCTTTGTTATTTCCTCCTGCTGGCTGGCAGATTTCTTGATCTCCGTGACATCCCGGATCGATTCGATTGCGCCCAGGAGGTTTCCGTCTGGATCAGTTATCCTGGAAGCTTTTGCCCAGAGAAAGACCTCCCTCCCGTTCATGAAGACCTGCTTCGCCTCTGCGATATAGGAATCCCCATCTTTCCTGATGTTCTTGTAGTGGCTGCTGAGAAACGCATCGTCGTTCTGCAACGCCAAATCAATCAGGACCGGCCTCCGTTCGCCATAAAAAGGAAGGGCATATTCATATTGTCCTTTATTCAGAATATCTGCGGCTTTCACGCCAGTCAGTGTTTCCATGGCTTCATTCCAGGATATCACCGTTCCCCTGGTATCGATGGCAAAGGTTGCCTCCGGGATATGATGGATCACCTCCGCGAGACGATGGGGGTGTACCGGCAGTGCCTCTTCCACCTGGCTCCGCTTTACTGCCTGGTGAATCATTTCCATGAGCTCGGCAAACTGAAATTTTGGGTGTTCACCTTTGATCAGGTAGAAATCTGCACCACTGTTGAGCGCCTCCATGGCGATCCGTTCCCGCCCTTTACCGGTAAACAGGATGAGCGGCACCCGGTTGCCCTGCGCCCGCAGGGTCTTGAGGAATACAAGGCCATCTATATCCGGCATTTCAAAATCTGTGATAATTACATCGAATGAATTATTTTTAATTAGTTTAAATGCCTCGGAAACTGACCTTGCGGGGGTAACGGTCATCTGTCCGTAACGCTCCAGAAATAGCCGGCTTATTTCAAGTAATGCGGGATCATCATCGACAAAGAGTACAGAGATCATATAACCTCCCAATGTACAAGGGGTGGTAAGCATCGCACAAGGATTTTCATGTGACTATAATACATCGTTTCTCTGGGTATACGGTGTTTATAGATACCGGATGTCACACGATCACCCGTTTTTTTTCGGTGGCGTTTTTCAATGCCGGCACATATCCACGTCTGACATATTCTTTAACCATTCTACGGGCTGAGAAACGTGGGCCGTTACTTTTAATCGCTTCTTTCATCATCTTCACCCATTGTGACGGTACGGAGTCATCAGACTGTGTATAATAGAGTGGTACTACCTCGTGTTCGAGGAGATCATATATCGCTTCAGCGTCAGCCTGGTCACGGTAGCTGTCCGTTGTCGATCCACTGAATGCCCACCCGTTCTTTCCATTATACCCCTCGGGCCACCAGCCATCGAGGATACTCAGGTGGAGGACTCCGTTGAGTGATGCTTTCATCCCACTGGTACCGCATGCTTCCATGGGTGGAATGGGATTATTGAGCCAGACATCAACCCCATGGACCAGGTATTGGGCCATCTGTTCACCATAATCCTCGACAAAAGCGATCCTGCCTTGAAAGTCCTGTTGGTGTGCGTACCGGTATATTTTCTGAATAATCCGTTTCCCATCGTCATCGGCAGGATGGGCTTTGCCGGCAAAAATAATCTGGACTGGCCTCCATGAGTTATTTACGATCCTCTTTAATCTCTCAATATCCCAAAATATCAGATCAGATCGTTTATAGGTGGAAAACCTCCGGGCAAACCCTAACGTGAGTGTATAGGGATCAAGGAGAGCACCGCCGGATATGACATTAATGGGGTCTGTTCCCTCGCTACCCCATTTCCGGCGCTTTTGCTCCCGTATCCTGTTGACCAGTTTTCTTTTCAATTGCATATGTGCAGTCCACAATTCAGCATCAGGAATTTCATCGATCATTTCCCAGATGAGGGGGTTATCATGGTTCTCAATCCAGGAAGGGCACAAAGGAGAAAAATGGGTGTTAAACATGAGTTCCATCTTGGGGTCGAGCCATGTCGGCACATGGATGCCATTGGTGATGTGGCTGATCGGGATTGCATCGGCGGGAATTTCCGGCCATAGATCATGCCACATCCCGCATGCAACTTCCCCGTGTTTTTTACTGACCCCGTTCCTGAATGAACTCATCCTGAGGGCAAATGCGGTCATGTTAAACAATCCGCCCACGTCATGCGGGGCGAATCCAAGTTGTAAGAACGCATTTCTGTCGATTCCCAGCAGTGAATAATAATTGCTGAAATACTTATCCATCAGGGAATAGGGGAACATGTCATGACCTGCCGGTACCGGTGTGTGTGTAGTAAAGACGGTGGTCTCCTTCACCCTCCGTGATGCCTCCTCGAAATTCATTCCATCTGCAACATTTTCCCGTATTCTCTCGAACAGGGCAAATGCAGGGTGTCCCTCGTTGAGATGCATGATCGTCGGACGAATCCCAAGGATGTCAAGGACATAACTCCCACCGATACCAAGCACAATCTCCTGTTTGAGCCGTTGTTCCAAATCCCCGGTGTAGAGACGATTGGAGATCTCTCTATTATTCGGATCATTCTCCTTAATATCTGTATCAAGAAGAAAAAGGGGTATATTGCCGACTTCTACTTTCCAGACCCCGATAAAAATTGGCGGATCGATAAAAGGTACTTTTGCGACCAGTGGGGTATCCTGGTCGTACATGACCCTCGTTACCGGGGCCGCTTCACGGTTCAGCACTTCAGTTTTATTTTCCTGCCACCCGTCCGAGTCAATGTCCTGATGCAGGTACCCTTCGGAATACATGAATCCGATGGCCACCAGCGGCAGACCGAGATCACTACACTCTTTTAAATGATCCCCAGATAAGAACCCGAGGCCTCCTGCATAAATCGGGAGAGAGTGCTGCAGCCCGTATTCGGCAGAGAGGTAGGCAATGGAAATATGCCTTTCAAACGGGAAATTTTCAGAAAACCAGTTTTCTTTCTGCTGTAATTCGTGCCTGAACCGGGACATGACAATATCATAATGACGGAGGTACTGGGGGTTTTTTGAAGCCGCAACAAGCGTCTCTTCTGGCAGTTCTGATAACATTCTAACCGGGTTATGGATGCTGTCAATCCATGCCTGGTGGTTTAACTGTTTAAAAACAAGTTTTACTGCAGGGTTCCAACTCCACCAGAGGTTATATGCAAGATCAATGAGGCCTGAAATCCGTTGGGGCACATGCGAGAACTGACTATTTGGGCTTTCTGCCACTTTCACTCCTCCGCGATTATCCTGTGGTTTGTATCACGTTCATACTATTTTATCCATCCCTCACATTTTATATAACATAACGGTACCTGACTCCCGTAATAGTCACCATTGTGGTAAGTATATCATATATTCAGGGGTGCAGAACAGCAATTGTCCCAGGGTTTGGGTATTTCTGTCTGTGTGAGTAGGCAAGGTAAGGTGGTCGCCCGGCTGTCGTATGAGTCCCCAACAGGTCTGTGTATACGGATAGTTGGAAAGGCTCAACACATCGTAGACTTTTTCATATTGGGGATCAAGGTTCATAACATCGTATACCTCCAACAATATAGACCGCATTTCAATGCTCTTTCGTCATGGGCGGAATGAAAAGTAACATTAGAATGATATCGGCTCCCGGTTCGTTAGATCAGGTGGAAATTTTGTAAAATGCCACTGCACTGGAATTAAAATCAAATCAGAATCTTTTTAATCAGAATGGAGTTTCAACAACAAGTAATATATAGGTCACCCCTATCCCAGACTTCTCGGAAGGGAAAGAATTAAGAGTCTGGTAACTAGTAGGTCTAGTACCAGGGAAAACTACCGTGTACTAATAGTGCATTGATTTCCATCGTCTGCAGAAGTCACACCTGTAAAAAAATTGTCATCGTAAGGTCACCTGTCCGCGGCGTGTTGTACCCATAGAGAGGGGATGAGCAATTGGCAGATATTTGCATTGGGTTTGAGGTTCATCAGCCATACAGGCTGAACCGGCAATTCTCACCGGTACCAGAGAAAAAAAAGGATGGCCTGTTTGACCTTTATTTTGATGGGTTGAACAAGGAAATTCTGTTACGTGTCGCGGATAAATGCTATAACCCGGCAACAAAGATCATCCTTGAAAAACTTGATGAAGGATTTTCATGTGCATTTTCCTTATCAGGAATTGTTATCGAGCAGCTGCAGAAATGGAGCCCCGATACCCTCTCATTATTCGAACAGGTTGCGAATCATCGCAACTGCGAACTTATCGGGCAGACCTATTACCACAGCATTGCCAGTTGTTTTTCAGATAAGACAGAATTCCACGACCAGGTTAGCCAGCATGGAGACCTGATACATGACCTGTTCAACCAACGTCCCGCCATCTTTGAAAATACTGAGTTTACTTTCAATAATGATATTGCAACCATGATCAGGGATATGGGATTTCACGGGATATTCACAGAGGGAGTGGACCGGATCCTTGGCTGGCGCAGCCCCGATTTTCTTTACACCTGCCAGGACCTGCCAGTGATGCTCCGGAACACCACTCTCTCCGATGATATCGCGTTCCGGTTTAGCAACCGGACCTGGGAACAGTACCCCCTCACAGCAGATACATACGCATCCTGGGTTGCCGCTTCATCAGGCGAAATCATCAATGTTTTCCTGGACTATGAGACATTTGGGGAGCATTTCTGGGAGGAAACTGGAATATTTAACTTTTTACGCCACCTCCCGGATGAATTGCGTAATCGTAACATCACCACCGTCCTGCCTTCCCGCGTGGTTGCGGACCATGTACCGGTGGGGACAATCGATGTGCATGAGACTATTTCGTGGGCAGATATCGAAAAAGATACCTCTGCATGGATGGGTAATGAACGCCAGCGGACGGCCTTTCATGCAGTTCAGTCCGCCCGGCCATATGCGACTGATTTACAGATATGGCGGTACCTGCAGACCAGCGACCATTTCTACTACATGGCCTCAAAATACGGCTCGAGCGGAGAAGTACATACTTATTTCAGCCATCACGAGGCGGAGGATGCGTTTAAAACGTTCATGAGGGTGCTTTCAGATTACGAGTCGCGGAATATCAGGTTGATGAAAAACAAGAAATCAGCGACATCGCTGCGGGTCCTCTCTCCGGAACTGGCATTTCATTTCGCCGGACCTACCGGTTTCATTGGTTATGCCGCCTACAACCTTGACCAGTTTGAAGAACTGCTCTGTATCGTGCCGGAGGAGTCGATCCGCTATCACCAGGGAAGGGGTGACTTCGTCAACTGGATCACCGATGCACTCGAAGAGCCCAGGCTTGCAGAGAGGATCAGCGGGCTTTTTGAACGTCATGAAATCGTAAAAATCATAAAACAACGGAGGGAGCAATTATGGAGCAATTTAAAATAGCCTTTTTCTGCTGGGAATCAATGTATGCAGAACGTGTTGGAGGACTGGCCAATGCCGCAACAAATCTCGCAGAAACACTGGTAAAATTACACCACGAGGTGCACTACTTTACCCGGGGTACTATTCCTGACCAGGTGATCCATGGTGTCCATTATCACTATTGTCAGCCTGTTGGCGGAAATATTGTGGAATATTGTAATAATATGAGTTACACGATGGTAGACCAGTTTAAGCTCTATGACAGGGAGGGACGGTTTGATATCCTTCACTTTCATGACTGGCACCCGGTCCAGGCGCTCCATCTCCTCCAGGACAGGAATACATTCCTCACGTATCATTCTACAGAATATGGAAGAAGTGGCAACCAGTTTGGGGATTGGTGGGAGTTTAAGGAAATTTCAGGGAAAGAATGGTACGGAGGCCTTATTGCAAAAAATGTAATAACTGTATCCGCCACCCTAAAAAAAGAAGTGACCTGGTTGTATAACATCCCGGAAAAAAAATGCCGTGTGATCCCAAATGGGGTTTTTCCACACCATTTTCGGGCAGAAATCGATCCAGGGGAGGTAAAAAAATCCTATGGCATTCATCCATATGCACCCCTTGTGCTATTTATTGGCAGGCTGGTCTACCAGAAAGGACCTGACCTGCTCATTGATGCAGTACGGAAGGTATGCCAGCACCGGGGGGATGCTCAGGTCATGGTGGCTGGCGATGGGGATATGCGGCAGGTACTCGAGGAGCAGGCAAAGGACCTGCCTGTTAATTTTGTGGGGTACATCCCGGACCGCGAATATATCCGGCTACTAAACGCCGCCAATGTTGTGGTAATCCCAAGTCGGAATGAACCATTTGGCCTGGTCCTCCTCGAGGCATGGAGTGCCGAAAAAGGTGTGGTCGCATGTGATGTCGGAGGACTATCTGAGAATATTGATGCATATGTCGATGGAATGAAGGTAAATGTAGATGCAGCATCTCTTGCATGGGGTATCAACCTGTTAATCGATGAAGACTGGAATGCTGGTGCCCTTGGGAAAAGGGGAAGGAAAAAAGTGGATCGTATATTTCTATGGGGACCGATTACTGAGAGGCTGACACAAACGTATTCCCGGGGTTTTGCATGAAACTGGTGTATTTCGTTGATGAATTCCCCCCTTTTTTTCGCGGGGGACTTGGCACCTATGCAACAGAGATTACCCGGCAGTTTATTGCAAAAGGCCACAGTGTTTCGGTTTTTTCACGAAACACCGGTGATGACCCGACATTCGATACATGGGCCGGGGTAGAAGTCCATCGCCCCCGGCTGATGGAATTTTCAGACATCCTTGCAATTGTGAACCCGACAGAAGTGAAGAGCTGGGACCTGAACGGGCAGGAATTTTTTGCAGAGACGCTCCTGTATAACCTGCTTTCAGCCTCAAAGGTGGTGAATTATCTAGTGCAGAACGAGCACCGTCATTTTGACCTACTGGTATCCCACGACTGGATTGCTGCCCTAGCGGGAATTATCGCAAAACGAAATCTCAAGGTTCCGTTTGTCTTCCATTTCCATTCAACCGAGCAGGGGAGAAATCCATCAGGTTCGGCGACCATAAAAGAGATTGAGCGACTGTCAGCGATGACGGCTGACCGGATTGTGACCGTTAGCTACGCCATGAGGGATGAACTGGTAAAATTTGGGTACCCTGAGTCGAGGATCCGTGTGATTCATAACGGCGTGGATGCAAAAAAGTATGACCCTTCACGGTTCACGGCTGATAGTACACAGGCGTTCCGGGAAAAGATCGGGGTAGGTACCTCACCTATGATTTTGTTTATCGGGCGTCTCACATGGGTCAAGGGTGCGGACCCTCTCATCCTTGCGATGCCGCAGGTCTTGAAAGAAGTCCCTGAAGCAAAACTCGTACTACTTGGGATCGGTGACCAGGAGCAGATGCTATCCCAGATGGTGCGGGATCTCCATCTTGGCAGGAACGTTTTACTGCATTTCCGGATGGTACCTGAAGAAGAACGGCTCCTCTACTATGCGGCAAGTGACGTATGCGTATTCCCCTCGAAGTATGAACCGTTTGGCATCGTCTGCACTGAGGCGATGTCAATGGGAAAACCCGTGGTGGTCGGTGCCCGGGGCACAAGTGGGTTCCGTGAACAGATCATCGCGACCGGGGAGGATATTTGCGGTTACCATGTCAACCCCTACGACCCGTCAGATATTGCCCGGTACCTGGTCCAAATTTTAAAAAACCCCGGCCTTGCAGAAAAAATGGGTAAGAATGGCAGACAACGGGTGCTGGAGCATTTCACCTGGGATATCATCGCGGATACGACGATCAGGACCTACCTGGAAGTGGTGAACGAGAGAGCACAAGGTGCGTGATATCTGCCTATGACTCTCAGGTACGGCAGGGAAATGCTGACGCCCCATGCCGGTCGGGCACTTGAGTTTCTCATGGCGGGTGACCAGGCCTACTGTTCTTCATCGATCTTTGGCAACACCCGAAAATACCATGGCCTCTTTGTCCATGAGGGGACCGTGTATTTTTCCTCACTAGATGAACAGGTGAACGGTGTACGGATTTCGGGACAGCAGTATGAAGGGACAGCTCAATCCGATAGCCCTGGGAATTGCTTTTCATTCAGCCTCTACCCCCCGTCATGGATATTCTGGATCGATGATGTCATCGTAAAAAAAACCATCACCTTCAACAACAGTCCCATCATCACCTATGACCTGACTGGGGAAGCTGATCTTTTTATCCGGCCTCTTATCGCGAACCGTTCCGTAAACCAGGTCATCCGCGATCCCCATATAGAATTTGAGTATAACGAAAATGTCCTGCAGTGGTCCGGGACGGTCCTTCGGGGGGACATGCCCTTTACTCTGGAACAGGAGACTTACTGGAATGTATGGTATGAACGGGAAAAAGAACGTGGCTATGAACATGTGGAAGACTTACTATCCCCCGGATTTTTTTCCGGGCATGTAAACAGTGAATCTGTCAGCCTGCGTTGTTTTCGGAAGGATAAAGTTGTGGGCCTTCAGAAAAACACTCCGGAAGCACATTCATTCCAGGACTGGCTTGACCGGGCTGCCGACACCTTCTGCCACAATAACGAGATCTATGCAGGTTATCACTGGTTCACTGAATCATGGGGGCGTGATTCTGCTATCAGCGTCACCGGTCTCCTCATAGATCGGGGGAAGAAAGTTGCTGCCCAGTGTGTGCTCAGGCACCTTGCAGAGAACATGACCGGCGGGCTGATCCCTAACCGGTTCCCCGACAACTACCACACGAGTGATGCATCATTGTGGTTCATCCATGCACTCA
>Ga0209083_1001520_pt1 | contig 26123 bp, 20 predicted proteins | sample AM7aDNAmetaG_FD_184132 | JGI IMG/M metagenome (GOLD analysis project Ga0209083, IMG submission 184132) | Freshwater microbial communities from Finland to study Microbial Dark Matter (Phase II) - AM7a DNA metaG (SPAdes) (version 3) | ecosystem: Environmental > Aquatic > Freshwater > Lake ...
TGCACCCAATTATTCCTTTTGTTTTTGAATATAGAGAATTGCAAAAACTTCTCTCAACTTACATTGATGTTATCCCAAATTTGCTTGATGAAAATGACAGGCTTCATGCAAAGTTTTTACAGGCGGGGACTACTACAGGAAGGCTTGCATCTTCAGATCCAAATTTACAAAATATTCCAAATTCAAGTGAACTCGGTAGAAATATTAGAAAATCTTTTATTACAGAAAAAAACTGCAAGCTTTTAGCTTTTGATTATTCACAAATCGAAATTCGTATTGCTGCGTTTCTTGCGAATGATAAAAAACTTATAGATATTTTTAAAAAAGGAGAAGATGTGCACACTGCCGTTGCCTCTGAAGTTTTTGGAGTTTCAAAAGAAAAAGTTGATAAAGAAATGAGAAGAAAAGCGAAAGTAATTAATTTTGGAATTATGTATGGAATGGGTGTGAACTCTCTTAAGGTACAACTTGGCTCAACCCGTGAAGAAGCACAGACATATTTAGACGAATATTTTAATAAATTTAGTGGTTTAGCTCAATATTTGAGAAATGTAAAAGTAGAAACTGAAAAACTCGGCTACACAGAAACTTTTTTTGGCAGGAGAAGATATTTTGAAGGAATGCGAAGTAAAATTCCATTTATTCGTGCAATGGCAGAGAGAATGGCAATAAATGCACCAATACAAGGAACGGGGGCAGATCTTATTAAACTTGCAATGGTAAAAATTGATGAATTTTTAACCGCAGAAAAACTTGAAGGGAAAGTGAAACTAATTCTTCAAGTGCATGATGAACTTGTATTTGAGGTAGAAGAAAAAAGTGTAGAAGAAATGGCCCAAAAAATCAGAAATATTATGGAAAGTTTGGTGCCAACAAAAGATACGAAAGGAATTGTGATGAAAGCAGATGCTTCTATGGGAGAAGATTGGAAAGAGATGAAAAAATTATAAAAATATACTAAAAGTTATTTCTTGTTGTACAAAGGATTTTATTATATAATCCAAAAATGAATAATAATAAAAAGAGTCTTATTTTACCTTTAATAATAACAATAGTTGTGGCTTTGGCGTTTTATGCCGTACTTAATATTCGTTTAGATAAAAATTTGAAATATTTTTCAAGTAAATCAGATATTGTGAATGGTATTTCTTCGACAAATAGTGCATCAAGTACAATAAATACCGGCGAAAAACCAATTGTTTGTAAAACAGATTTGAAACAGTGCATGGACGGTTCTTATATTCAGAGAGCAGGACCACAGTGCGAGTTTTTTTGTCCATTGTTGTATACCAACACTAAATATGGATTTAAGTTGTTTTATAACAGCGGATGGATATACCAGGAAAATGAAAATGATCCTGCTGGTAATTTTGTATCATTTGGTCCCAATGTGTTGTATAGCGAGGGTGCAGGCGCAAAAATATATCTTTGGAAAGATATTCCCGGAGAGGGCCCAATAAGAACTATTGATGATTTAAAAAAGGCCATTGGAAATATACGCAAAGAAGATGGTATTAAAATTACAGTTGAAAAGATTGGTGGTTTTGATGTAGTCATGACAGGTGATTTACCTGGTTATTATGGCATTGAGCCAGAGGCTTTTGTTCTTCTAGATAATAATTTAGGAATATTATCTATATTTCCAGGAGATTTTGTTAAATCAATACAAAAAATTTAATAAAACCCCCGAGGTTTAACCTCGGGGGTTTTAAATTGATATTATTTTGATATGAGATCTAGTGTTCTTAATAAATCCATCTGATTGATTTTTTTATTATTTTGATCTTGTAAAATCATCGTACCTCTTATCAACTTCGCGTTTGGGTATTTTTCTTTCACTTTTTCATAAATATTTTTAAGTGGTTGTGTTGATGAAATAAAAAAACCTCCATTATTTTCATTTAATATAATATAACTATCATAACCAAGTGCTCTGATAGCGGTAAAGCCCAACTCAATTTCATTTTTATTGATTACATTATTTACTATTACTCTTTTTAATAAAGGGGTTTCAGTTTTAATTTTACTTCTTCTCATAATACTTTCAGCAGCTGAAATATTTTTTATATTTAAATCAACCAATTCTTTTTGATGTTTACATGTATCCTTTAATAGCACTTTTCCACCTTTTCTACCTTTAAATTCTAGTGTATCAATTTCTTGTTCAGTAAATGGGTGCCCAGCGGTTTTACCCATTCTAAAATATTCAAATATCGTTTCAAAAGGTATCACTTTTTGTAAACCATAAAATGATTTTGACCAATCATTAATAAAGAATTTTTTATCAAGTGGATAATTTGCGTTATCAATACCGGTAACGTAATTTACCAAATTATCTAACCACTCACTTCTTTTTAGCATATTATTTTGGACCAATACTTCATAAACAATCTTTGTAGCTGAAGTACTTGCATCTTTCTCAAATTTTTCGCTACCATGATGGTCAAAAAATACCGTTCCATCTTTTTCTATTGAAAAACCCTGTCTTTCACCCGTGTCAATGTTTATTGATCTAGGAATCCAATCACCCTTTTTTACAAAAGTTAATTTATCATAATTTAGACCCGCTTCTTCTAGAAGAAAGATAGCTGCCCTTCCATCAAGGTCTGTTTTTAACTTTATTTCCTCTTTTTTCTCTTTGTTAGTAGAACTTAGCAGCTCATTTTTACAATTAAACCTTTTACTGTTTTCAAGTACTTTTAATTCTTTTTGATTTAGGTCTTCGCCATGTATAACTATTTCAAGTACTTTTCTTTTAAGTATTTTACTTATGTCAAATTCTGCTTGATTATTTTCAATAGGATTTTCCATAAGTATTTTAAATTATTTAATATTCTCTAAAAACCTAATCACTGCATCGTTTATAAGCACCATTTCTACATAGGCTTTTACTCTTTCTGGGTCGGCACCTTTGTATTGCTCTATCAAATTTTTAATTTCTTTTTCAACCTGTTCTTTGTTTGGTTCAATTTTTTCTTCCAAAGATATTTTTTGCAATACTAATTGTGTTTTTGCTCTCTTTTCTGCATCTGGGTACCATTCTTTTCTCAAATCTTCCCAAGTTTTTTTGATGTGTTTCAAATATTCTTCTGGCTGAAGTCCCATTTGTGCAATATCAGCTTTAAATTGTCCTTCCATTTTATCAAGCTCGCTTTGGACTACCATTTTTGGCATCTCTATTTTTGTTTCATCCGCGAGTTTTTCTATTAATCTTGTTCTTTTTTTGTTTTCGGCGTGGACTTCTTTTTCTTTGGCAATGTTTACTTTGAGTTTTGTTCTAAAATCTGTGACATCTTTAAAATCACCAAGTTTTTTTACAAATTCATCATTTAGTTCTGGAAGTTTTACTTCTTCTCCTTCCACATGTTTTTCGCCAGCTGCATGAGTGTGATTTTGCTGGGCGTACATCTTTCGGATTTGTTCAATCGTTTCATCTATTTGTTTTTCTGTGACCTCCTCAACTTTTTCTTCAATTTTATTTTCTCTTTTTGCAATTTTTTTGTAATCAGGAAGCTTAACTTCTGGCATAACAATAGCTTTTATCTTAAATTCAATCGGGGAGCCAATAGCGATTTTACTTAATGCTATATCTGGTCTACCCAAAAAGTTTATTTTTGATTCAACCAATATTTCGATTGCACAATCATTAATAGCCATTTCACCTGCATCTTCAAGTATCCCCATTTCTCCAAATTTTTCTTTAATTTTTGCATCTGGTACATGTCCTTTTCTAAAACCAGGGAGTTCTGCAATTTCCTTAATTTTTTTAAAGGCTTTTATTTTGTAATCTTCTAAAGCTTCAGTTGTAATTTCCGCTGTAATCTCTACAACGCAATCTGGCAACTTTTTTGTATATTTTATCTTATATATTTTCATATGGAGTGATATTAACTGAAAATTATATAAAATGCAAAAGGGCAGGTTCGCTTCGCGAACCTGCCCTTTTGTTTTTAGTTTGTATTATAAACTCTCTATTCCGGCTCCTAAATCATTAATATTTACAGCGTTTGCATCTTTTTCTATGTCAGAAATTGTATCTGAAGAAGTTGAGGTGGTTGCCATTTCTTTTTGTATAGCAGCTTGAAATTCTTTGCTTTGCTCAATTCTTTTTCCAGCAAAATAGAAAGCCCCAACCAAAAGTATTATGATTACGATTATGATACCTGTTATCGTTCCCAAATCTGTTACTTTTTTATTTTCTTCCATGTTAGTTATTGATTATTTGTGCTGGTAGATTCAGTCTGTTGTGTTGACGTAGAATTTTTCTCTTTCAATTGCCATATTTTTAATGATTCGACCACTTTAATTATTGATGCACGTGCAGTTTTTATTGCTGTTTTTGTTTTTTCGCTCTGTAAATTTATCTTTTTTAAAACAAGTTTTCTTTCAGTATTTTTTACTGTACTTGTTGAAACTGCTGGTATGTTTTGAGCTAAAAGATTTTCTAAATTTGTAAGTTCTGTCGCAGCAAGCGAAACATTTGTTTTTGCAGTCACTAAAAGTGCTTTTGGTATTGATGTATCAGTGCTAATTGCGTCCATCTTTGCGATTCTTGATTCGATTCTCACAACCAAATCATTTAAAGTTTGCATCGTTTTTTCAAATTGGTCTGCAATTTTAATTTTTTGTTCATCCAATTTTTTACCAATTTTAATTTCTATCGCGTTTTTTAATTCACTTTTAATTTTATTTATATCTTCCTGAGCTTTTTGTTTAATATCTTCTATTTTCTGTCTGGTTTCATTAATTTTATTTTTTGTTGATGAAGAAACTTCTGCGAAAGCTATTCCAGAAAAAAGCAGGGAAACAAGGATTATTGATGGTAGTAAATATTTTTTCATTTATTTGATTATTAGTTAGTGATATACTCGTATTATACTATTTATTACTCTACCTTTGCAAACAATAATAAAAGGCGGTTTTGCGAAGCAAAACCGCCTTTTATTATTGTTTTTATTTTATGCTTTTACTTCTTCTTCCTCGGCTTCAACGTATTCTCCCTCAACTGAAATAATATCTATTTTCCATCCGGTGAGTTTTGCTGCAAGGCGAACATTTTGTCCTCCTTTTCCGATAGCAAGTGATTGCTGGTCGGCGGCAACTTCTACCTCAGCTTTCTTCTCAGTTTCATCAATTGAAACAGAAAGAATTCTTGCGGGAGAGAGTGCTTCCTCAATAAATTTTTTCGCATCAGCTGACCATTCAATAATATCTATTTTTTCTCCACCAAGCTCAGACATAACTGTAGAAACCCTGACACCTCTTTGTCCAACAAGTGAACCAACTGGGTCAATGTGTTCATCTTTTGAAGCGACTGCGATTTTTGATCGGGACCCTGCTTCTCTTGCGATTGATTTTATTTCAATAACCCCGGTCCCAAGTTCTGGTGACTCTGCTCTAAATAATTCTTCCAAGAATTTTGGATGTGAACGAGAAAGTCTCAAAAAGATTCCTTTGGGTGTTTCTTCAACTCTATAAAGATATCCACGAATTCTTTCACCCGGTTTAAATTTTTCTCCAGGAATTTGTTCTTCAAACGGAAGTATTGCTGTTGCTCTTCCCATATCAACAAAAAGATTTCCTCTTTCTAGCCTTTGTACAATACCCGTGACTATAGCACCTTCTTTTTCGCCGTATTCATTAAACACAGAAACTTTTTCTGCCTCTCTTATTTTTTGAACAATAACTTGTTTTGCTGTTTGAGCGGCGATTCTTCCATAATCACTCTTTTCTTCAAGAGGGAAGACAAGCTCGTCTCCAACTTTTGCATCTTTTTTAATTCTTTTTGCATCTTCAATAAAAATATGATGTTCAGGATTGTAATAAACAATTTTTTCTCCGTCGGCGTTTAGCTCAACTTTTTCTTCTTCAATTTTTCTTGTTCTTTTAAATCTTTCCTCTGCATCTTTGTCTTCTTTTTCTTCACGAATAACAACGCTGTCTTTGTCTACAACGGTTTTTATTTGTGCAAATTCCATTTTTCCGCTTGCTAAGTCTACTTTTGCTTTTATAATTTGACCTCTTTTTCCATATTCTTTTTTGTATGCAGTTGCCAAAGCCATTTCAATTGCTTCAAGCATTTTAGCTTTTGGAATTCCTCTTTCTTGTTCCATCTGTTCAATAACAGAGTTTATTACTTTTAGGTCTATCATGTTGATTTTTGTTAATTTTTTAAAAAAATAAGCCCGCCACCGGCGAACTTCAATACATATATATTAGCAGAAGCCAATATTTTGTCAACAATCCTTTTATCTTTATTTTTTCTTGTGATATAATGTTACTAGTTGAGTTTAATAAACTTATTTTATTAATTTATCATTTTTATGAAAAAAATTTTTACATTACTTTTCTCCTTTTTAATATTAGGAATTATCTTCCCAAATATTTTACTTGCACAGGCAGGTAATATAAATACCTCAGCTGACAATATTATTTCAACTGTCAGTATAAATAAAGCAAAAATTATTTCTCAGAGTGATAGAGATTTTGTCATATCTTTCAATCTTTCAAACGGAGTCGGTGTGCAGCCTCAATTAAAATATTCTATAGAGTTAGTAAAAGTTACCAATGCTGGCCAGTCGGTATTGGATGAAAAAGTATACGAAGATACGATTTCACTCGATGAAAATTCAGCAATTAACAAAACTATTAATTATAGTATTCCTTCATCGGTTTCAATGGGTAATTATCGTCTATATATTCAAAGCAAAAATACTAATGGCCTTACACTTGCTATCTCCTCACTTGGTGATGTAAAAGTTGTAACAGACATTTCTAATATTATTCAAATAATTCCAGGATCTTGCACATATACTTCAGTTACCAAACAAACAACAACAAGTCAGGACATTCCAACAAATGTCAGTAGCACAACATCGACTAGTTCAATAAAAGTAAACACTGTAATAGCACAAAAAGATGTTTATTCTATAAAATGCAAAGTTAGAAGTACTTTTCCAAATGATGTAACAGTATTACCACAAATAATCACCAGAGAACACTCTTCATTTGGGCCAGTTATTTCTTTTTCTGACAATAATACAAAAGAAAATTTAACTATAATAAATGGTGTGAATGATATAGTCACTGAAGTATCAAAAGCAACAAAACCACAAAATTATAATATTTCCCTAAGCCTGGTTTCGACAGATGGTAAAATTGTTTCCAATACCGTTTCTTATTACTACTATATTGCAGGAGCGAGTGGAGATATACAAAGCGCAATTTTTGACAAAACAAATTACAAAGCAGGGGATATAGCAAAACTAAAAATTTTTTCAACACAGACGGGGACAAGCACAATAGCAGCCAAGATTAGTGATAGTAACGGTACATCGTGTGCCAATATTTATAACCAAGACGTATCTGGTTTTTCTGTCGCAAATTTATTAATACCAATAATAAAAGATTGTTCAAATCCACAAGCAAAAATAGAGCTTTCTTCTGGGTCAACTACACTTGATATTAAAAACTTTCAAGTTGTCTTACAAGCAAACGCAAATATTCCAACAAAAAAGGCGATAATTCCAGGCCTTACTATTCTTTTAATTTTAGTTCCAATTGTTTTATTAATTATTATCATCACAATTTATAAAAAAAGAAATAATAATATAATATAAATATATGTCATTTATATATAAATCAAAAAAGATAAATAATAAATACATAAACATTACAACACGATATCTATTTGTATTATTTATTTTTTTATTTTCATACAATTTTTCTTCAGCATCTGAAACTGCAACAATTACATATCCGATTTGTAACTCAACAGCTATTGGAATTAATGCAAATATTGCTGGTGGTGTTTATTTTGCCAAAGATATGAATAATAGTATTATGACAAAAATAGTGTTTATAGATCACCATCTTATGCGTACTGTAGATTTTTCTGATAATACACCCAATCTAAATATTTATGATATTAATTCGCGTTTAGTTGCTACAGGTCAAGGTGGTGGAAATATTTATGCGGCATGCACTCCTGCAGGAACTTTACTAAACCATTCATGTAGTGGAACAACATATACTGAGACTTATGCAGATGGTCATGGAGGTACGTATACAAACACCATAAATAATTCACCCAACTGTGGCTATGGTACAAAAGTCTCATTTACAACTCCCACCTCACAAACGCTCAACTACAATGCAACAACGAGTCTCGTTTGGAATATAATTGATGCTATTCCTTCTCAAACACAATGCTTTATTAATGGGCCAATAAAAACTTATGACGAAACTGTATGGACAACTAACCTAGGTCCTGGTGATACAGAAATTTTTAAAAGTATAGATAATCAAGGGAATAACATACTTGATACACTAATTGCCGGACCAATTCAAAATGATACAAATTATATCCTTCATTGTAGTGGTACAAGCGAAACAAGTGCGAACACTTCAATAGTGGTAACTCCACCATCAATTACTTCTTTTACTATCAGTACAACAACCGTTGGTGCTAGTGGTATAGTAAAACTTTCTTGGAATTCACAGAGCACAAAAGGATGTACATTAATTGATGGTTTTTCAAAGACAACAAAAACAGTTCATACATCAGAAAACGACTATCAATCAGGTCAAGCAACATCAAGCGATTCTAAATCAACAGCAACTTTTATGTTGACTTGTGCGGGTGGTAATAATACTTCTGTTTCTTCTTCGCCTATTGATGTCAACATAAAACCAAAATCACTAACCGTCACTGACAATGTCACAGCATCACCATCTTCTGTTTTTAGAGGTGGAACATCAAAGATCGAATGGACTTCTACAAATGCAGATAGTTGTGTGTTACGAAAAGATGGATCAAGATGGATTCCAATAGCAGGTGCATCGGGCTCCACTACAACTTCCCCGCTAACAGCAACAACAGTTGTTGATTTGGATTGTAAAAATAATGGTGATGGTGAAAGACCAGCTTCAGAGACAATAACCTCTTCTGCAACCATTAATGTAAGTGATCGAAATCAGCCATTTATTACTTTAGATGCAAATCAAACAGAAATTTCGTGGCAGGCACAAGCTGATTACTCATCGTGTAATTTGCAAATTGGCGATGGGCCTATACAACTTGTTACTAATACCTCGTCTATACCATCAGATGGAATAGAAGAAGGTACTCCAATAACACTTACTTGTAGTACAGCAAGTGGAATATCATCATCAATTACAAAGACTAGTTTACCACCAGCAGTCTCCTCGGCTTGTTCTCACATGCAAGGGTCTGATTCGAAAAATGTTTATTTAAACAGAAGTACGGTATGGTCTGTAAAGATCACAGATTTGAGTAATGTAAAAATGAACACTCTATCTACAGTCTGGAATGGTACCGATATGGCCACTGACACGCAAGGTAATCCTATAAATATAACAAAGATATATACAACGGTTGGTGAAAAAAACATTTCTGCTAAAACTGTAGGCAAGCGCATAGATGGAAGCGCATTTATATCACGCTGTACAAGTAATATAACCGTAAAGACTGATAGTGGAACAAATCATGAAATATAATAAGGGAGGAAAATAAGAGGGGCACGCGGAGCGTGCCCCTTTTCTTTTTGCTGTTTAATTTAACAAAATTTTGTTATAATTTTATCAGCAGTTAAAAATTTATTTATGAAAAAAATATTTACTTCACTCTTTTTTATATTTTTGTTTAACGCTATTTTTTGCAGTCATGTTTTTGCACAAAATAATGTCAGCTCTTTATCTGGTGGGGTAGTAGTTGCCACAGTAAGTATTAATAATACAAAAATCGTTTCGCAAAATAATAGAGATTTTGTTATTTCTTTTGATATTTCAAATAAAATAGGCACTCAACCACAAATAAAATATTCTATTGAGCTAATAAAAATTTCATCGTCAAAACAAACAATACTTGATGAAAAAGTTTATCCGGACACCCTTTCCTTAAGTAAAAATATGATTGTGCACAAAATCATCAATTATTCTATTCCAGAATCAATCGTTTCTGGTCCTTACGTTCTATACATAAGGAGCAAGAATGATAGTGGACTCCCACTTGCGCTTGCCCGGCTTGGCGATATAAAAATTACAAGCACTGTTACTAATACTATTGAAATAGTTCCGAACAGCTGTGTATTTAGTATGGATATAAATAAGTATTATTCTACGTCCAGTCAGCTGATTTCAAAAAAAATACTTAAAAGCACATGTAAAGTTAAGAACCAAACATCCAACATTTTAGTATTAACCCCGAGTTTTATAACAAGAAATTACTCTTCATTTGGTAGTATAGTGCCGGTTTTTGGTAGCTCAACAAAAAAAGTGGTTGTAAAAAAGGATGATAATAATATTAATTTAGAAATAGCGGTACCAACAAAACCACAAAATTATAATTTATCCTTCACCCTAATGTCTGCCGACAAGAGAATTATTTCTAACTCGATTTCTTATAATTATAATATTGATGGGGAACAGGGTATAATCCAGAACGTTGTTTTTGATAAAACATCTTATGATGCAGGTGAAACAGCAAATTTACAAATATTTTCAACCCAATCAAGTACCAGCACAATTACTTTGATTATTAAGAATAATGCAGGTATAAGTTGTTCGGCTACCACAAGTAAAGATGTTTCCGGGGTCGCTATAACAAATATACTTGCACCAATCATAATAAATTGTCAAAACCCAAAAGCGAATATACTCCTTTCATCAAACGGTGTAATTTTAGATTCAAACAGTTTTCAGAATGTGACATTTGGTAATAATAATGCTGTGGCAAAAACAAGTCTATCGCCCATAACAATAATTATTTCTGTTTTAATAATAGTATTATTAGTAATTATTGGAATATTAGTCTATAAAAATAAATATTTTGGTATAGCAATTATATTGTTTGGTGTATCAATATTTAGTGTTGGTATAAAACACGTTGAAGCATCTACGCTTAATTTGTTTACTGATATAAATGGGGGTGGAGGGTCTATTGCTAAGGCAACGGGAACGCAAAGAATATATACTTTAGGTGGTGTTGGTTGGCCAGATAATGCCGCATCATCATTTATTATTTACCCCGCTTCAGGATTAAGTAATTGGTGGAAATTATGTACCGATTTAAATTTACAAGGTTTATGTACATTAGTAAATAGTACATCTATTACTAATCTACCATATACCGACCCTTGGGGTGGTACATTACCTAATGACCAGTTTTCTTCTGCGGCACCATTGCCAGATCTGTCAAATACATGTTTGATTAATAATACAATTGCCGCGCTTTCCTGGTTACCTGTTGCGCCAAATAAGTCAATAAATGTTGGTGGTATATATTATCCACAATATAAAATTAGGTTTCAAAAAGATGGAACAACACTAAATATGAGTGATACACACACCTGTAATGCCACGCAAACGGCAGGGAACATTTGTGATATAAATGGGGTAAATACAAACAGCAGGAGTGTAGGTGTATTACCAGGAGTAAAATATACATGGTGGCTAGATGTAAATAACGATGGTAATACTACAGTTACCAATCAAGGGAATTTTTATTCAAGCCAATTAAAAAACTTTATCTGTGCTCCCGCCACTATTTTTTATAGTGATTCTGGGTCAAGTTTTATTTCATATGGAAGTGCCACCAACCTTTATTGGTCTTCGACTGATACAGATAATTGTACATTATATAATTCTACTGATATGGGTGGAACTGTAGTGCCTTTAGTTGGTAGTACCTCAACCGGACGGCTTTTTAATCATAAAGATTATTCTCTTGACTGCGAAAGAATATCACCCTACAAAAATTATTATTTAACACTACCTGTTTATGTTCAGTCACCACAAGTAAATATTTCAGCAGATCCAACTTCTGTAGAGCCGGGATCAGCTAGTAATATTTCATGGAGCTCATTGAGTGTTGATAGTTGTACGATAAATGGCAACCCAGTATCTTTATCAGGGTCTATGTCTACTGGTAATTTAACAAAAAAACAAAGTTATAATATTGCGTGTAAATATTTTGGAGGCTACTATGTAAATAATAGTGTTGATGTCTCAGTCAATTATCCTGCGCCAACTATTTCAAATATTAATATAAATCCAAACACTGTTTCATATAATGGAAATACGATTATTTCTGCAAATATATCCAATGCGGCTTCTTGTAGTGCGATTGGAAATGGTAGCACGATTGTCTGGGGGAATAACCCTACATCAATTAATTTATATGAAGGAAACTTAAAATCAAACACAACATTTGAAATCTCTTGCACTGGTTTAGGTGGCGATAGTGTTACTTCAGGACCGATTACAATAAATGTTTCGTCACAACCTGATTTAAGCGCAACGATTACCGCCGCATCAACAACTATTCCACAAAACACATCTACAACAATTTCTTGGAGTTCAACGGGGGCTGATTCTTGCACAATGAATGGTAGTCCTGTTGATTACTCTGGCCGAATGTCCACAGGCAACATTGCAAGTAAGCAGACCTACTCAATTAATTGTTCAAGGGGTTCTATCTCACAATGTTCTGGTGCGATACTTGATGTGTCGCCGACTATTTCAGGAGCTTACGGTTTTATGGGGGGAGAATCATTGCCCATTGGTTCTTTATATAGTGGTGATCCAAGTCATGATGGCTGGATAAATATTGATAGTGTTGACCATCCTTTTGGAAGTATAATTTCAGTACAAATAGCAAATGGAGGCGAGGGGTATTCGGTGGGGGAAGAACTACTTGTTGCTGATAGTGGAGGTGGTGCTGTTAAAGTTACTGCGACAGATGGTGTTGCTGGCGCAATAAAAAATATACATATTTTATCTGGAGGTTTAGGATATAAAATTGGTGATAAATTAATAGTTCAGGCTGGAAATTATAATGCAAAAATAAATGTTGACGGTGTAGATGAAAATGGCTCAGCCACAGAGATATCATTGATAGAAAACGGTTCAGGATATGTTTCTTCATACATGATAGGTGGTGATTATCCATTAGATGTATCTGGTGGTAATGGTACTGGACTTCAATTAACTATCGATAATGTTTATGGAAAAATACTTTCTTTGTTTTATGATTCAAGTGTTCAATCAAATAATTATTCAGTCGGGTATATTGCACAAATTCCTGGTGGTATTCAAGGTATGGGTGGTGCAACCATACAAATAGACCAAGTTGGACAAGGAATTCCAACAAAAATTTCTATATCAAGCCCTGGGTGTGATTATGTTGCGGTTGCAAATTATCCAATTAATTATCAGAACTATAATTTTTTTGTTACGGTAAATAAAGTTCAGGGTTATCAAGAGCCATTATGTAATGGAGCAATATTAAATATGTCATCACAAATATCTAACGGCTCCGGTTTTTCAATTGGAAACTATTTTCCTATCATATCGAGTGTAGGACAAAATGGCACAATAAAAATAACAAATGCGAATAACCTTAACGTAGTAAATGGTTCAATAAATTTTGTAGAAATAATTAATGGTGGGGATAATTATAGTGTCGGAGATATAATAAATCTCACTGATTCAGGTGATAGAAACGCTGTTATAAAAGTTGAATCAACAGATGGTGTTGCTGGAGCAATTAAGGATGTAGCAATTAATAGTTCGGGGGCAGGATATAAAGTAGGGGATCAGCTTACTGTTATTGGAGGTAATAATGATGCATTAATTAATGTCGACGGAGTTGATATTGGAGGTGAAATTACAGCAATATCAATAATACCTGACCATAATGGATCTAAATATACACCAAGTTATTATCACGATACGACGTTTTTCTTTGATGACTTATTCGAATTAAGCGGAGGCAATGGAAGTGGTGCAACGGTTACCATAAATGGTGTTTACGGGGCAATAACCTCTGTGTCTATTGTTGAACAAGGTTCAGGATATAAAGATCAATCAAATGTATTCATTAAAAATAATAGTTATCCAGGAGGAGCTACGGGTATAATTAACTCAAATATCGCTGGAGTACCAACCGGATTTACTATAGGTAACCCTGGGTGTGGTTATAGTGTTGGAGATTATCAAGTAACTTCAAATCAAAACTCTGATCCTTATAATAACGCTGTTGTATCAATTACAAGAGTACAAGATAATTCTGCGACTGTTAATAAATCAGTCACAGTAAATGTTATTGGAGAAAGGACCGCACCAAGTATTCATAGAAAAAACATTAATACGATAGAATGGGAAGCCATTGGCGCAGAATCATGTAGTTTAATCATGAATGATCAAACTGAACTGGGCATTTCAAATGCAACATCAGGAGTTTATCAAGTCTTAGGTGGTATAAAAGACACAGACACATTCACAATATCTTGTGATCCAACAGGGAGCACAACTATATCTGGGAAAATTATTAATCCAAATGCAGAGTGTGTGCCACATCAAGGAACTTCTACAGATTTATACATTAATAGAAATACAACATGGACTATTGTACCAGAAGAGGTTTTGTCTGGCTCTATAAATGCCAGTACAGCCCAGTGGTATGGAGATGAATTGCCGGTTAGCAACGCCCAATCATACCCATTAATTACAACTTACACTACTGTCGGTAATAAATATATTAGTGGACACGTAAATTTTAATAATCAGGATGGAACAAGTCTAGACTTAAATTGCTCAACTACAACAACATTCAAACTTGATACTGGGACAAACGGCGAGATATAGATATTAAGTAAAAATATTAAAATCTAAAGGTCACAAGATAAGTACTAAGTGCAGTATTAAAATGCTACGACTTTATGTCTATGTTTAATTTAATTACTTTCTGATATAATTATCATGAATTCGTAAAAAATTCTTTACTAAATGATACTAGAAAGCAAACAACTTAAAGATTTTTTGATTGACACTGGTCTTATTACTAAGACCGAGTACGATTCTGTTGAAAGCCAAATTAAAAAAGGAAAAATAAAAGATTCTATTGAGAAATATTTTGTTAGTCAAAATAAAATTTCTGAAGATGATTTACGTAGAGCACAGGCTTATGTGATGGGCATTCCTTTTGTTGATTTAAAAAACCAAAAAATTGATTTATCGGTTTTGTCTCTAGTGCCAGAGCCTCTCGCTAGAAAAAACAATATAATAGCATTTCGAAAAAATATTGACTCTCTTGAAGTTGCCATGCTTGATATAAATAACCTTTCCACTATCGAATTTATAAAAAAGAAAGTTGGATTAAAAATTTTACCCAGGCTTACAGACGCAGGTTCTATAAAAAGTGCAATCCTGCAATATCAAAAAAGTTTAAGGGCAGAATTTGGAGATTTGATTCAAGAAGATATACAAAATTTAAAAAATGTTGGCAGTTTAGAAACAGAAATAAAAGGAGAAACATTGGAGGAAACCTTAAAAAAAAGAGCAGAAGAGCTCCCAGTTGTTCGTGTTGTCGAAACACTTTTAAAACATGCTGCACTACAAAACGCTTCCGACATACATATAGAATGTCTCGAGGACACACTTCTTATAAGATATAGGATTGACGGAATTTTACATGATGCAATGAGTATTCCTAAAACTGCCGCAACCAGTATTATTGCTAGAATAAAAGTCCTTGCTAATCTTAAACTTGATGAAAAAAGATTACCACAAGATGGAAGGTTTGATATTGAAATAAATGACGAAAAAATCTCTTTTAGAGTTTCTATTATTCCAACATATTTTGGTGAAAAGGCTGTCTTGAGATTGCTTAGAGAGAATGTTGGAGCCTATACAATGGAATCGATGGGCTTTCATGGGATAAATCTAGAAAGAATTCATGAAGCGATGAAACAAGCAACGGGCATGATTCTTACCACTGGCCCAACCGGCTCTGGTAAAACAACAACACTTTATACGATCTTAGAATTATTAAATTCTGCTGATGTAAATATTGCAACCATCGAAGATCCTATTGAATACCAAGTGGCAAGAATCAATCAAACACAAGTTAAACCAGAAATAGGATTTACTTTTGCAAACGGACTTCGTTCTTTGGTGAGACAAGATCCAGACATAATAATGGTCGGAGAAATACGAGATAATGAAACCGCATCTCTTGCGATTAATGCTGCTCTTACTGGACATGTTGTACTTTCAACACTCCACACAAATTCTGCCGCAGGTGCCATACCAAGACTTATGGATATGAAAGTTGAGCCATTTCTTCTTGTTTCTACAATAAATATTATTCTTGGGCAAAGACTAGTTAGAAAGCTTACAAAAAATAAAGAAAGATATATATTATCAAAACCAGAACTTACTTCTTTGGGTAAAGTTGTTGACTTAGACAAGGTTTTGGGGACTTTAAAAGAAGAAAATATGGTTGGTAAAAATGATGACTGGAATAATATTTATTTTTATAAAGCCAATCCATCAGCAGATTCAAGCGACGGATATCTAGGAAGAATTGGAATACATGAAGTACTTAATATGACTTCAACAATAAAAAATCTTGTCATGAAGGGCGCAACCTCAGATGAAATTGAAGTGCAGGCAAAAAAAGAGGGGATGTTGTCCATGCTTGAAGAAGGAATATTTAAATGTGTTACTGGTTTGACTACAATTGAGGAAGTCTTGAGAGTTGTCAGCGAATAATTTTCGTACACTAATGATATTTAAATTTAAAGCGGTAAAAAATGATGGCATAAAATATGAAGGAACGAAAGAATCCAACGATAAATTTTCTTTATATGAAGAACTAAAAGCCGAAGGCAGCACCTTACTTGTTGCATCAGAAATAAAAAAAACAAAATTCAATATAGATATTCCTTTTATAAATTCTGTTCCGGAACATCAAAAGATAATTTTTGCCAGAAATTTGGGTTCAATGATAAGTGCTGGGCTTTCTCTTGCAAAAGGATTAGATATTTTGGGTAAACAAATTACTGACAAAAGATTTAAAAAAATAATCGAATCTTTAGAGGAAAGTATAAGAAAAGGTCAAACATTGAGTTTGGCATGCTCTGAATATCCCGATGTTTTTCCTAAACTTTTTACTTCAATGGTAAAAGCGGGTGAGGAATCGGGAAATCTTGCCGAGTCACTGAAAATTGTTGCGAACCAATTGGAAGGAAGTTATAAATTGAAGAAAAAAGTACAAGGGGCTATGGTTTATCCATCGATTATTCTCTCTGTAATGATAATTATCGGTGTGCTTATGCTTGTTTTGGTAGTACCAAGTATCACAGCGACTTTTAAAGATTTAAAAATAGAATTACCTTTCATGACACAAGTCTTGATTTCAGCTAGTGATTTTCTAAAAAATAATATAATAACAACTTTGTTGGTTTTGATATCTATAATCGTTGTTTGCTACTTGTTTTTCCGCTCAAAAGCCGGGAAGAGAATTTTGGATTATATAATTTTGAAACTTCCGGTTATTGGCGAGATTACAAAAGAAACAAATTCTGCAAGAATTACAAGAACAATTTCATCACTTCTATCTTCTGGTGTTCCATATGCCGAAGCTATTTCAATAACAAGAGACGTTGTTCAAAATGGATATTTTAAGGATGTCTTAACTACCGCTATTGTTACAGTTGAAAAAGGGGGCATGATTTCCAGTGTGTTTATGGATAACACTAATTTGTGCCCGATTTTTGTTGCTGAAATGTCTGTTGTTGGTGAAGAGACAGGTAGGTTGCCATCTATGTTTATGGAGGTTGCAACTTTTTATGAAGAATCAGTTGATCAAAAAACAAAAAATATTTCTACAATAGTTGAGCCGGTACTTATGGTTATTATTGGTCTCGCTGTGGCAATTTTTGCACTCGCAATTATAAAACCAATTTATTCTTTGACTGATTCAATTTAATAAAATTTGTCCCGTGTGAAATTCAGTGAAGTTGGTAATTTGTATTGAAAGTGTAAAAACTCAAAATGATAATTTTAAAAAAAATCAATAAATTCAAATTTCTTTTCGGGATGAATAGATTTAAAACACACAAAAAACTTTCAAAGGGTTTTTCTTTAGCTGAATTACTCATAGTGATTGTTATTTTGGGATTGATAGCCTCAATTGTTGTTTCCTCATTTGGGCAGTCTGGTGGAAGTGAAGCACTAAACACTTCAACTATCTCTGCCATTTCTGTTTTAAATACAGCAAAATCAATGGCAATATCTTCAAAAGACGCGTCTAAATATGGAGTAAGAATTTTTAATAATAAATTTGTTACCTTTAAAAACAGTTATGGGACAGAAAACCAAGAAACTGTTTTTTCAACCCTTATCAGTGTAAGTACGTCTACAGGAATAGGAACCGATATTATTTTTAATAATGTTTCTGGTGGTACAAGCGCAAGTGGAACAGTAACATTTACTATTTTAAATAATCCATCAAAAAGTAATACAATAAGGGTATATCCAACCGGCATAATTGAAAAAAATTAGATGAAAAAAAAAGTTTTACAAAAAGGCTCAGGGTTGGTTGAAATTTTAGTTGCTATTTTTATTTTTTCTATAATTTTGGGTGCACTTATTAATGCCAGTAGCGCTTATTTTTCTGGGGTCGGAGCCAATTTATTATCTACAAAAGCCGCGTATCTCGCAGAAGAGGGTATCGAGTCAGTCAAAACTATTAGAGATTCAAATTGGAATAACATTAGTGCTTTATTAGACAACACGAATTACTATTTATATTTTGATACAGCATCATCAACAAATAATATTTGGAAAGCTACGACGACAGCGTCTATTATTGATAACAATTTTATTAGAACTTTCAAAGTAAATTCTGTATATAGAGATGCAAATGGCAGAATAATTTCAAGTGGTGGAAGTCTATCCACAACCACAGAAAAATTAACTGTTTCAGTTTCTTGGGTGTCAAATAATTCTACAACAACCAAAAGCCTTTCGACTTATATAGCAAATATTTTATAATGTTTAAAAAAATAAAACAAAAAAATACACAAGGATTTACATTAGTAGAAATGATGATATATCTTGCACTCATGACTGTGATTGCAGTGGTTATTGTTCAATCAATAGTTGTCGTTTTGAAATCAAACAGGAGTGGTTTTGCGGAAAGCAATCTTAGAAATGCTGCCTACTCAGCCTTTGAAGGGATGGTCCGAGAAATACATGCTTCAGATAGCATTATTATTGCAAGTAGTGGTCTATTACAGTTGAATCAAAGTAACCCCACAGTTAATGTTGTTCAATTTTCCACTTCATCGGATGCGAGATTAAACTTATCAGATGGAGGAAGTACATCAACACTATCTTATCTTGGTCCATTGATTTCAAAAGATGTGGTTGTTAAAAGTTTAATTTTTACACCTATAAATACTGGTAAATCACAAGCAATAAGAATACAAATGAACTTAACAACAACCGTTGATGGGCAAACAAAGAGCGAATGGTTTTATGATACAGCTATATTAAAAGGGTCATATTAGAAAATGAAAAATAAATATATAAAAAATAATTCTGGATATGTAATGCTTCTTACCACCATCATTTTTATGATGGTTTCCACTGTAATTATTTTTGGACTTTCTACACCAACATTACAGCAAATTTTTTCTTCCAGAGATATCTGGAGTGCAAAACAAAGTTATTATCTTTCAGAGGCTGGGGTAGAAGATGTTGTTTATAGATTAAAAGACAGCACAATGAGCGCCAATGTTGGGACGACAGAAACTTTATCTTTTGGCGGTTATAGTGAGGTTACACAAATTAGCAATACAGTAACAGGAAAAACAGTTTCATCACTATCAAATCAAAATGGTTATAAAAAAAATATAGAAACAAAATTAACACAATGTTCAGACGTATCTTTTAATTATGGAATTTTTGCTGGCAGCGGAGGTTTTACTATTACCGGAGGTTCCGAAGTTACAGGAAATGTCTATTCAAATGGAGATATTGTTGCAAGTTCCGGAGTAAAAATTACAGGTTCTGCCATTGCTGCTTCGGGTAGTAAGATTTTAGGGAATGGTGGGGACTATCTTTATATTGGTTCCACTTCAACAGATATGGCTTGGGCAAAAGATGTTTCAAATGTAAGTCTGATTGGTAACTTATATTGTTCAACTGGAATACACAATGCTGGTGAAAAAACTTGTAATACAAGTCGTGATATTCCGAGCTCGATGTCTATGTCTGTTTCGGACAATGATATAAATCAATGGAAATTAGAGGCATTAGCAGGGGGGACATATAATGGAAACTACACATCTGGTTGGGACGGAGGTATTTTAGGTCCAAGAAAAATTAATGGCAATCTTGAAATAACTTCTGGTACTCTCATGATTACAGGAACAATTTGGGTTACTGGGAATATTACTTTCTCAAATGGTGGGGGAGTAAAATTATCATCAAGCCTTGGTGGAAACAGTGCTATTATTTTAGCCGATGGGTATGTAAATATTATTGGTGGGGCAAAACTTTTGGGCTCAGGAACGGCCGGAAGTTACCCAATAGTTGTTTCTACATCTATTTGTCCTAATACAACACCTTGTGCAAATAACAATGCAGCCATAAACATTTCAAATGGTTCAGAGAGTGGGGTTTTAATAGCACCATATGGTGAGATTTATATTAGTGGTGGAAATAAAGATCAAGTCGCAGCTCATTCAGTAAGTGGAAATTCAATTTATCTTTCAAGCGCGTATGTTACTTATGAAGCAGGTGTAGCAAGTCCATCATTCAGCAGTGGTCCATCTGGTGGCTGGGTAATTTCTGGGTGGAAGGAGTTGGAAAACTAAAAAAAGAGCGGTGCCGTAGGCACCGCTCTTTTGCTTTTAAAAAACTTTATTAAGTGTTATCATTTTATTTATGAACGAACAAGAACATAAATCGATAAATATTAATATTACTCCGGGGTCAATTTTAAAAGGTATTGGTATAATTTTGTTGATTTTATTTTTGTATTTTATAAAAGATTTAGTTTTGGTGGTTTTGGTGGCTGTCGTTATTGCTTCGGGGATGGAGCCACTCATTGCGTTTTTTAAAAGATTAAAAATCAAAAGGTTACCTGCCTCAATTATTTCTTATTTAACTATTTTTGCAATTTTTATTGGCCTAATGTTTTATTTTGTGCCATCAGTTTTGGATGAAGCGAGCTCACTTCTTACAGAATTGCCAAAATATTTAGAATCAACGACTCTTTGGAACCCTTTAAATATTAGTAGTGATACGGTCGTGACTTCTCAAAAAGTGGTTCAAACTTTATCTGACACAGTAAATAATCCAACACAATTAGTCCACGATGCACAAAGCCAAATAAAGACAGTTATTCCTAGCACGAGTTTTGGTCTTGGCGATCTTGTAAAAAGCATACAGAGTATTTCTTCAAATGTCTCAAATGGTTTTATAAATATTGTATCAGCAATTTTCGGTGGTCTGCTATCATTTATTTTGATTGTAGTTTTATCTTTCTATCTTTTGGTGCAGGAAGATGGGGTTGCAAGATTTTTACGACTTGTTACTCCACTCAAACATGAAAAATATGTTGTTGATTTGTGGAAAAGATCACAAATAAAAATAGGACAGTGGATGCAAGGACAATTATTGTTAGGAATTATAATCGCCGTTCTTTTGTATCTTGGTCTTATGATTTTGGGTATTCCAAACGCACTACTTCTTTCTGTTTTGGCGGGGTGTTTAGAAATTATCCCCGTTTTTGGTCCAGTTTTGTCTGCTATCCCCGCAATACTTGTTGCTTTTGTCGGAGGAGGTATAGCGCCAACAATTTTAGTTTTAGGTCTTTATATAATTATCCAACAATTTGAAAATCACCTTATTTATCCTCTAGTTGTCAAAAAAGTTATCGGAGTTTCCCCAATCCTTGTCATCTTGGCAATTATTATTGGATTTAAACTTGCCGGCTTTCTCGGGATAGTGTTGTCGGTTCCTATGGTTTCTGCTTTAATGGAATTGGTTGATGACGTACAGAAAAAAAGAACACTTTTCTGGCAAAAAGCGGAAGTATCAGAAAAAGTTTAATTTAAAAATCGTGCCTAAAACAAGTAAAAAATTTTATATAACGACAACTCTGCCGTATGTTAATGCAAGCCCACATATGGGCCACGCTTTGGAGTTTGTCCGCGCCGATGTGATAGCAAGATACAAAAAACTTCAAGGTTTTGATGTGTTTTTTAATACAGGTACAGACGAACATGGACAAAAAGTTTATCAAAAAGCATTGGAAGAGAAAAAAAGTGTTGAAGAATACACAACTTTCTATGCAAATAAATTTAAAGAATTATTAAATCTGCTTGGAATATCAAAAGATATTATTTTTACGAGAACGACAGACAAACATCATATAAAATCTGCTCAAGAATTTTGGAAGTTGTGTGATAAAAATGGCTACATTTACAAGAAAAATTACAAAGTAAAATATTGTGTCGGATGTGAGTTAGAAAAAGCAGATTCTGATCTTGTAAACGGCAAATGTCCAGATCACCCAAACCTAGAAATAGAATATATTGATGAAGAAAATTATTTTTTCAAATTTTCAGCACTCGAATCTCAATTGTTAGAATTTTACTCAAAAAATCCAAATTTTGTTATTCCAGATTTCCGTTTTAACGAAATTAAATCTTTTGTTTCAAGAGGTTTGATAGATTTTAGTATTTCAAGATTAAAATCAAAGATGCCATGGGGGATAGAAGTACCAGGTGATGAAAATCAAGTCATTTATGTTTGGTTTGATGCATTGATTAATTATATTTCTGCTATCGGCTGGCCTGACGACATAAAAAAATTTAGTACTTGGCAGGTAGAAACAGGTGGAATGGTCCAATATTGTGGAAAAGATAATCTGCGCCAACAATCTGCAATGTGGCAATCAATGCTTATGGCTGCAGGTCTTCCAAATTCAAAAACTATTGTTATAGACGGATTTGTTACGGGTGCTGGCGGAATAAAGATGAGTAAATCTATTGGAAATGTTGCAGACCCAGTTGAATTAATAAATGAATATGGCACGGATGCTATGCGATATTATGTAACGAGAGAACTTTCTCCTTTTGAAGACACACCATTTACAAAAGAAATGTTCAAGGAATCTTACAACGCAAATCTTGCAAATGGATTGGGGAATCTTGTGAGTAGAATAATGAAAATGACATCAAATTATGGAGTAATTGCACCAGACGTTTCAGAAAATTATTGGACTAATGCAAATGAATCCTTAGAAAAATATAATATACAACAATTTGTAGATGAAATATGGTCTGATATAAAAAGTTTAGACTCATATATACAAACTAATAAACCATTTTCAAAAATAAAGACAGACAAAGATGGTGCAATAAAAGATTTAGAATATTTACTAATCCATTTAAGGGGGATAGCTTCAAAACTTTTGCCTATTATGCCTGTTACAGCCGAAAAAATCCTAAAACTTATAAAAGAGAATAAAGCACCAGAAACCCCTTTGTTTGTAAGAAAAGAATAGTATGAATGTAAAATATATTGATATTCACTCGCATTTAAGTTTTGAGGATTACCAAAATGACTTTGACGCTGTTCTCGAAAGAATGAAAAGCAACGATGTTGCAACTATTTGTGTTGGCTCAGATTATGAAAGCTCAAAAGATTCAGTAAAACTTGCAGAAGAAAACGAAAATATTTTTGCTTGTATTGGACTTCATCCCGGAGATAATAAAAGCGAAACTTTTGATGAAAAAAAGTATGAAGAACTTGTGAAAAATCCAAAGGTTGTATCAATAGGAGAATGCGGGCTAGATTATTTTAAAATAGCTGGCAATGTTGAAGCTGAAAAAGCTCGCCAAAAAATTGAATTTATAAAACAAATTGAATTTGCTATCAAATATGACAAACCATTAATGCTCCATATACGAGATGCCTATGAAGATGCTTATAAAATATTGAAAAAATACGACCTGCCTGCGCGGGCGGGCGGAAAAGTAAAAGGCAATATGCACTTTTTTGCCGGAAGTTTAGAGTGGGCAAAAAAGTTTATTGATTTAGGTTTTACAATATCATTTACTGGCGTTATCACATTTGCACGCCAATATGATGAAGTTATAAAAAATATTCCACTTGATAAATTGCATGCGGAAACAGATGCACCTTTTGTTGCGCCAATACCTTTTAGAGGAAAGCGAAATGAGCCAACTTATGTAATAGAAGTAGTCAAAAAAATCTCTGAAATTAGAGCCGAAAGTTTAGAGATAGTAAGGTTACAACTTTTAGAAAACGCAAAAAAGACATTTGGCCTTAGATTTTAATATGCTATATTTCTATATTATGGAACCAAAGATTTTAAAAACCTTACCAAGTGCGGATTATGAGCTTATTGATAGTGGAAACGAAGAAAAGCTTGAACGCTATGGAAAATATGTTTTGAGAAGGCCAGATCCACAAGCTCTGTGGAATAAAACTTTGTCTGAAACTGAATGGAAAAATGCAGATGCGACTTTTGGTGCTGATAAAAAAACTTGGAAAAAAAACCCTAATCCTATCGGACGGGCAAGAAACGCTAGTATGCAAAATGAGTGGCAGATTTTATTTGATAACTTGAAATTTAATATTAAACCAACTGCATTTAAGCATACCGGAGTTTTTCCAGAACAAGAACCAAACTGGATTTTTATAAAAGAGAAAATTAAAAACGCTGGGCGACAAACAAAAGTTTTAAATCTTTTTGGTTATACCGGTGGAGCAACTTTGGCAGCGCTTTCTGCTGGGGCAGAAGTCACACATGTTGATGGTTCAAAATCTGCAATCACTTGGGCAAAAGAAAACGCCGAGCTTAGCGGACTTGATAAAAAACCTGTTCGTTGGATTATTGATGATGCAAGAAAATTTGTAATGAGAGAAATAAAACGTGGTGGAAAATATGACGGAATAATAATGGACCCACCATCGTTTGGCAGGGGTGGAAAGGGTGAAATATGGAAAATTGAAAGTGATTTTTTGAAACTTTTGGAAGAATGTTCAAAAATTCTTTCAGACAACCCTCTTTTCTTTATAATAAATGGATATGCTGCAGGATATTCTTCGCAAGCTTACTATAATGCTTTGAAACCTCTTGTAGAAAAATACGGAGGAGAATTTGAACTAGGTGAACTTACAATACAAGAATCAAAAGCTGGCAGGCTTTTACCTTGTGGTATTTTTGCTAGATGGTTTAAATAAATCTTATGAAAATTTTAGATGGTAAAAAAGTCAGCAACTTTATTGCTGAAAAAATCAGATTGGAATTTAAAAAACTAGGTGAAAAGCATGTCTGCGGGGGCAGGCCAAAACTAGTTATTATTCAGATTGGAAATAATGAGAGGTCCGATGTTTATGTTAAACAAAAAAAAGTTTTTGGTGAAAAACTTGGTTTTGAAGTTGAACTTATACAATTTGATAATAAAATTTCTGAAAAAGATATTATCTCAAAAATTGAATCACTAAACTTAGATTCTATTGTTAATGGAATTATTGTTCAATTACCATTACCAAAAAATATTAATATTTTGAATGTTATAGAAACAATTAGTCCAGAAAAAGACGTTGACGGTTTGAACTCAAAAAATTTACAGTTTCTTTTTGAAAATGGACAATCTGAAAATAATGGATTTATTCCAGCTACTACCAAAGGAATAATTTCACTGTTAGATTTTTATAAAATTCCGCTTGAAGGTAAAAAAGTTGTCGTAGTCGGAAGGTCTTTTCTTTTTGGAAAACCAACAGCATTGGTTCTATTGAACAAAAATGCAACAGTTACTATTTGTCACAGCAAGACAAAAAATCTAAAAAAAGAAATAAAAAACGCTGACATTGCTATTATTGCTATTGGAAAACCTAATTTTGTAAAAAAGAGTTTTGTTAAAAAAGGACAAGTAATCATTGATGTTGGAATAACAAAGGTTGGTAATAATATTTTTGGTGATGTAGATTTTAAATCTGTTTCTCGTATAGTTTCAGCTATTACACCTGTCCCTGGAGGAGTTGGGCCAACCACAGTAGTTTCACTTTTTGAAAATGTTCTCACTGCATATAAGAGACAACAAATATGCTATAATGAATGAGTTATTAGTTTTAACCAATAAAAAAATGGATCCCGTTAGAGATAATATTGTTAAATAAATTATCTTAACGCAAGGTCTATGATATAAATAGTTAGTAACATCGTTTATATATTTAATGAACGGAACGCTTCTCATATAGTCAATGGT
>Ga0209083_1001521_pt1 | contig 26097 bp, 19 predicted proteins | sample AM7aDNAmetaG_FD_184132 | JGI IMG/M metagenome (GOLD analysis project Ga0209083, IMG submission 184132) | Freshwater microbial communities from Finland to study Microbial Dark Matter (Phase II) - AM7a DNA metaG (SPAdes) (version 3) | ecosystem: Environmental > Aquatic > Freshwater > Lake ...
TATGTGGCCAAAGACCGTGCGGCCCTGATGCACCGACTCGATCAAGCTTTGAACTGGGTCACCGACCGCGCCGCCGACAATCAACGCACCTGCACCATAAAGCAGTAAACTTTTGGCAGACGCTCTAATGATTTCCCAATGATTTTTCGATTTTGATAAACCATAATGTATTATATCTCCAAGCTAACAGTCAGTGGCGCTCTGTGGGCAAGCGCCCCTCATAGACCGTGTGAATCGTGGCGGAAAAGAATAAGGAAGCGAATCCTATGAAGAATCGTGGCGTGGGTCGTACGGTTGCAGGTAATCGTCGTTCGTTCTCATTCTCGTTCTTCAGTGCTCACTCACCGCGCCGTCTTCGTTCACTCAGGTCCACAGATCTCTTTCAGGAATTCGAGTCGCGCGTTCTTCTTTCGGCCTCTCCCTTGGCCACGCCTGATTTCAAACTCTATCAATCCGCCGGCTCAGGCCTCTCTCCCAATTCCTCTACTGGCGTCATCGGCCTCACGCCTACGGCCATTCGCCAAGCCTACGGCATCAATCAAGTCCTGTTCGGTGCTATTGCCGGCACCGGCGCCGGCCAAACCATTGCCATCGTCGATGCCTACGATGATCCCAACATCGCCGCCGACCTTCACGCCTTTGATGTCCAGTTCGGCCTCGCCGATCCCACCTTCACCAAAATCGGCCAGACCGGATCTACCACGGTACTCCCAGGCGCTGCCGCCAAAAACTCCTGGGGTCTTGAAATCGCCCTCGATGTCGAATGGGCTCATGCCATCGCCCCAGGCGCCAACATCCTGCTCGTCGAAGCCAATTCCAATTCCTACAGCGACCTGCTCACCGCCGTCGATACCGCACGCCGCTACGCCGGCGTTTCCGTCGTCTCCATGAGTTGGGGCGGCGGCGAGTTTTCCGGCGAAACCTCCATAGATTCCTACTTCACAACCACCGCAGGACACCAGGGAGTCACCTTCCTCGCTTCCAGCGGCGACGGCGGCGCGGGTGTCGAAAACCCCGCAGCTTCCCCCAATGTTGTCGCAGTCGGCGGGACCACCTTGACCCTCAGCGGCGGCAACTACAGCAGTGAAAGCGCCTGGAGCGGCGCCGGTGGCGGACTCAGCGCTTACGAAAGTCAACCCACTTACCAACATGGCATCGTCACCCAAAGCACCACCCAGCGAGGCGTGCCCGATGTCGCCTTCGACGCCAACCCCAGCAGCGGCGTCGCCGTCTATGACTCCTATGATGCCTCCACCGCCCCATGGTTCCAGGTGGGTGGCACCAGCCTTAGCGCACCCGCATGGGCCGGCATCATCGCCATCGCAGACCAGGGACGCGTCCTCTCCGGCCAAGGCACCCTCGACGGCGCCACCGGTACCCTCCCCAAACTCTACGCCCTCCCCTCAAGCGACTTCCACGATATCACCACCGGCAGCAACGGCTACGCCGCCGGCGTCGGTTATGACCTCGTCACCGGCCGCGGCACACCCATCGCCAACCTCCTCATTCCAGACCTCGTCGGCGTCACCACCCCGGTTCCCGCCATCGGCTCCTTCGCCATCTCCCCCTCCGCCGTCGTCTCCGGCACCACCGTCACCCTCACCGCCTCCAACGTCCAGGAAATCAACGGCGCCGGCACCATCAGCACCGTTAACTTCTACCGCGAAACTAACGGCTCCTCCGGCCTGCAAATCGGCTCAGACACCCTCATCGGCACCGGCACGCAGAACGGCACAACCTGGACCATCACTGCTTCGACCGCATCCTTCGCCGCCCGCAACTACACCTACTACGCCGTCGCCACCGACTCCGCCAATGTCAGCAGTTCACCCTCTGTCGCGGCACTCACCGTCGTCTCTCCCACCATCGGTTCATTCACCGTCAGCCCCACCTCCGTCAGCGCCGGCGCCACCGTCACCCTCACCGCCTCCAACGTGCAGGAAACCTCCGGTTCCGTCAGCACCGTCAAGTTCTATCGTGAATCCAACGGCTCCTCCGGCCTGCAGAGTGGTTCCGACACCCTCGTCGGCACGGGCACGCAGAACGGCACCACATGGACGCTCGCCTTCTCCACCACCGGCATGGCCGCCGGCAACTACACCTATTACGCCGTCGCCACCGATGCCGTGAACATCAACAGCGCCACCTCCTCTGCCGTCCTTTCCATTGTCGTTCAGGCGCCGGTCAACGACATGTTTGCTTCCGCCACTGTCATCTCCGGCACCTCCCTCACCGTCACCGGCACCAACGTCGGCGCAACCAAGCAATCCGGGGAACCCTCCATCGCCGGCAACCGTGGCGGAAAGTCCGTCTGGTGGGTCTGGACCGCAACCTCCTCTGGTCAGGTCAGCCTCGATACCCACGGCAGCAGCTTCGACACCCTCCTCGGCGTTTTCACCGGTACCTCCGTCAACAAATTGAAATCCATCGCCAGTAATAACAATGATCCCGCCGGCGGCACACTCACCAGCGACCTAAAATTCAACGCCATTGCCGGCACCACCTATCGCATCGCCGTCGACGGCTACAACGGTGCTGCCGGAAGCATCGTCCTGAATCTCTCCGCCCCGGCTCCGGCCATTATCGTCAACGCCCCGACCACCCTCATGGGATGGCACGGCTGGTTCACCTCAGGCTGGTCCGTCTTCGGTTGATTGAAGATTCGCTATCCTGACCTTCGTCATTAGTATCTGACTCGTCATTAGTATTCCGTCATTACAGGCGTAGCACCGCCCTGTTGCGCCCAGTCCCCGCATCAGGACCAGAAAATTCTCAAGTTCATTTATCAATCCGGCTCGCTCTGCCGATAAAACTTCTGGCCAGCGACCTGCTTAACAAATACTCGAGAAGCCCTTGTGGCTATCTTTAAAATTCGAGCAATGCGTCGCGGCCCTTTTTATTTTTGCACATTCCCGCCAAATACGCATCTCCCGATCTTTTATTCATTGACCGCCGTTCTCCCTCCGTTTAACTTCCACAAAGTCATTTCAACCTTGGAGAAACGGATATGAAACTCACGGCGGTTATGGCGGCAATGGGCTTGGCTCTGGCAATGCTCTCCGGATGCGGCGATTCCGGCACCGGCGGCGGATCCCCCAAACCCGAAGGCGGCAAAGAAACTCCGACCACACCCTCCAGCGCCGCCACCACCGGCGCTGGCATCCCCACCGGCGCCGGAGGCAGTGGCAAACCGCAGATTGCCGTCATCCCCAAAGGCACCACTCACGAATTCTGGAAATCCATCCATGCCGGTGCCGTCAAGGCCATGAATGAATCCGCCGCCGGTCACAGGAATGGCCCTCTCGTCGAACTCATCTGGCGCGGACCGCTCACCGAAAACGACAGCGAAGCCCAGATCAAAGTCGTCGAAGACATGATCAACATGCACGTCGCCGCCATCGTCCTCGCCCCCAATGATGCCAACGCCCTCAAGAATGTCGTCGAAGAAGCCGCCGCCAAACGCATCCCCGTCACCATCATCGATTCCGAAGTCAATTCCGAAAAATACAAGAGCTTCGTCGCCACCGATAACGAAAAAGGCGGCTACATGGGCGGCCAGCAACTCGCCACTCTCCTCGGCGGCAAGGGAAAGGTCGCACTCCTCCGCTACCAGGAAGGCTCCGCCAGCACCGACAACCGTGAGGCCGGCTTCCTCAAGGCCATGAAAGAAAACCCCGCCATTGAAGTCGTCTCCAGCAACCAGTACGCCGGCGCTACCAGCGACTCCGCCTTCACCGCCGCCGAACGTCTCCTCGCCCCGTACCGCAACGCCGACGGCTCCCTCGCCCTCGACGGCATCTTCACCCCCAATGAATCCTCCACCTTCGGCATGCTCCGCGCACTGCAGGAAATGAAACTCGCCGGCAAAATCAAATTCGTCGGCTTCGACGCCTCGGAAACCCTCGTCAAAGCGCTCGCCGACGGTCAAATCAACGCCCTCGTCCTGCAGAACCCCATGAAGATGGGCTACCTCGGCGTCAAGACCGCCATCGACACCATCAAGGAAAAACGCGTCGAAAAACGCATCGACACTGGCGTCCAACTCATCACCAAAGAAAACATGAACGACCCCGACAACAAAGATCTCCTCACCCCCGACCTCGACAAATGGCTTAAGTAAAAATTCTCTGTGCGTTCTCCATCTCTCTGTGACTCTGTGGTGAATCCTTCTTGTCTTCGTGGTAATGTCGTGGCCCGCGCGGTGAAACGATGACCACACCACGTCTCGAAATGCGCAACATCTCCAAACGCTTCGGCGCGACCATCGCCCTTGACGGCGTTTCCTTCGCTGTCGCCCCCGGCGAAGTTCACGCACTCGTCGGCCAGAACGGCGCCGGCAAAAGCACCCTCATGAAAGTCCTCAGCGGAGCGCTCGCCCCTGACTCCGGACAAATGCTCCTCGACGCCCAACCCTTTCGCCCCCGCAGCCCTCTCGACGGCCGCAACCTCGGCGTCTCCATGATCTACCAGGAACTCTCCCTCGCCCGACACCTCAGCGTCGTCGAAAACATTCTCCTTGGCATGGAACCCCGCACCCTCGGCATGCTCCGCTGGCGCAAAATGCGCCAAATCGCCCAAGCCGCCCTTCGCCAAATGGGTCACGGCTCGCTCAATCTCTCCCAATCCGCCGGCGAACTCTCACCCGCCATGCAACAAGTCATCGAAATCGCCCGCGCCCTCGCCGTCGGTTGCCGCGTCCTCGTCCTCGACGAACCCACCAGCAGCCTCACCCCCTACGATGTCCAGAAAATGTTCGACGTCATCCGCACCCTCCGCACCCGCGGTCTCGCCATCGTCTACATCTCCCACTTCCTCGAAGAAGTCAAAACCATTGCCGACCGCTTCACCGTCCTGCGCGACGGCCGCACCGTCGCCACCGGAATCACCGCAGACGCCTCCCCTCAGCAAATGGTCGAACTCATGGTCGGCCGCAACGTCGCTCAACTCTATCCCCGCAGCACCCGCACCCCCGGTGACGTCGTCCTCGAAGTCTCCTCGCTCACCGGACAAAAGAAACCCACCGCCGCATCCCTCCAACTCCATCGCGGCGAAGTCCTCGGCATCGCCGGCCTCATCGGCGCCGGACGCACTGAACTCCTCCGCGCCATCTTCGGCCTCGACTCTGTTCGCAGCGGCGCCGTCCGCCTCGCCGCGTTCGGCCAAGGACTCCAGCCCCTTCCCCTCACCACCAGCCCCCGCTCCCGCTGGCGCCGCGCCGTGGGCATGCTAAGCGAAGATCGCAAGACCGAGGGCCTCGCAACCAACCTTAGCGTCGCCGACAACCTCACCCTCAGCCAACTCCAATCCCTCGGCCCCTGCGGCTGGATTCTCCCCAATCGCCAGCGCGCCGCCGCACAACGCTGGTCCTCCGCTCTAAACATCAAATGCCGCGATGTCGATCAACCCGTCGCCGACCTCTCCGGTGGCAACCAGCAGAAAGTCGCCATCGCACGCCTCCTCCACCACGATGTCGACGTACTCCTCCTCGACGAACCCACCCGCGGCATCGATGTCGCCTCCAAAGCCGCCATCTACCAGCTCATCGACGACCTCGCTGTCGGCCGCTCCTCCGCCTCCGCGCCTCCGCATCCCCGCGCCATCCTCGTCGTCAGCAGCTACTTCCCCGAACTCCTCGGCATCTGCGACCGTATCGCCGTCATGTCCCGCGGCACCCTCGGCCCCGCCAAACCCACGTCCCAATGGACCGAACACGAACTCGTCCTCGCAGCGACCGGAGCCTGCCCATGACCGACCAACCTACCGCCGGCACCGAAGCTCCGCTCCTCCACGGTCGCGCCTCCGACCTCACACGCCGCTGGCTCAACCTCCTTGGACCGCTCCTCGGCCTCGCCCTCATCTTCGGCATCTTCACGTTCCTCGTCCCCGGCGGCCGTTTCGCCACCTACGGCAACATCGAATCCATGCTCCGCCAATCCGCCGCCGTCATCGTCGCCGCGCTCGGCATGACCTTCGTCATCATCGCCGGCGGCATCGACCTCTCCATCGCCTCCATCGTCGCGCTCTCCAGCGTCATCACCGCCCGCGTCCTCCTCTGGGGCGCGACCGACATCCGCGGCAGTACCGACTTCATCGCCGCACACCCCTTCTGGATCCCCACCCTCGCTGCCGCCGCCGGCATCCTCTGCGGCATGCTCTGCGGCCTCCTCAACGGCGCGCTCATCACCGGCCTCCGCGTCGCGCCCTTCATCATCACCCTCGGCATGATGATGGTCTTCCGCGGCGCCGCCAAACGCTTCGCCGGCCAGCGCGGCCAGATCAACCCCGGTGATTCCTGGCTCCACTCCGTCATGGCCCCCGTCGATCAGCCCTACTCCTGGCTCCTCTTCCCTCCCGGCGTCTGGCTCGTCCTTCTCCTCGCACTCGCCATGGCCGTCATCCTCAATTACTCCCGCTTCGGTCGCCATGTCATCGCCGTCGGCTCCAACGAACAAACTGCACGCCTCTGCGGCATCTCCGTCTCCTGGACCAAGATCCGCGTCTACATGATCGGCGGTCTCTTCGGCGGACTCTCCGGCCTCCTCCTCTTCTGCCGCTCCAATCAAGGCAACGCCACCGCCGTCATGGGCATGGAACTTGATGTCATCGCCGCTGTCGTTATCGGCGGCGCCAGCCTCTCCGGCGGCCGCGGGTCCATCCTCGGCACCGTCGCCGGCGCTCTCATCATCAACGTCATTGCTTCCGGCTGCTCCTTCGTCCCCATCCCCAAACCCCTCCAACCCTGGCTCGATAACTCCACCGTCGGCCTCCCCAGCGATATGCAGGAAGTCCTCACCGGCCTCATCATCATCGCCGCCGTCGCCCTCGACCGCCTCCGCCAACACCACCGCGATTAACCCACCCCATAACCACCGTCCCCCCAAAAGAACGTTACCTCCTTCAACGAGGCCGCCGGATACGGATTGCATCTCGCAAACTCGCGGCCCCTCCATTCATCATTCATCGTTCATCGTTCAATGTTCATCGTTTCACTCCCGCCAGCGCATAAATTAGGCGGAAAGCGAATGCCTCCATCACCCCAACTTCTTCAACTGCCGCACAAACGCTTCCAGCAGTTTCCCCTCATTGCTGATCGGAACACCCCATATGTCTTGATTCCTTTATTCCCCGACGCCCATTTAGCAGAGAGAAAACTGCGGTATGCCCAATTATGGATCGTTTACTGAAATTCCCCATTCTTTGTCAGGTTGCGTCTCGTTGCTGGTCTTCGATCTGAGCATTTCCTTCGCAATGACTCTTAGAACGTCCTCTTTAGCCAGTTTTGCGCCGTACCCAGACAAATGCCCCTTATCGTGATAGAGTTGGTGTCCCTCTTGATCCCGAGCGATAATTTCCCCGTCGGGGGTGGAAAAATGGGGCTCAAGATCGATCACCCTTACCTTTCTATCCTGAAAATGTTTCACATATTCATTCATCTCCAGACGCGCAGGGCGTGTGCCTGGATCTTCCATAAACGGCGGCCGAGACCCTTCCCGCATGGATCTGCGAGTGGCTTGCGCCGGTAGTGCAGGCGGTTGCATAAAAAGAATAATGCAACCAACGTGTGGCTTCAATTCGTCGAGGGCTATTGCCAGCCGGCCTTTGTCTTCCTTGAGCCTATTTGTCCAGAAACAAGCCAGCAGTAAAAAGTCCGGCTTTTCGCGTTGGATGACCTTGAGGGAATCCAGCCAGAGCTGTGGGGGTTTACCTTCCGATTTCGGAAGCGGGTCGCTGGCGGCGACGCTAATAACTCTGAGTTTGTAGCCCAGTTCATCGGCTATTTCCTTGGTCATCCTTCCGTACATAGAGCCATTGCTGTCGCCCATCAGGATCAACGAGCCCTTCTTGCTGGATTCGTTGAAAAGAAGTCCCCCCTTTGGAACGTCACTGGTTTCAGCGTTAATGTAATTGGCTCGTCGCACGGCAATGCCGAGAGGCACGAAAACCGCAAGTGCTAATGCCAAGAAGGCAAATGCGATGCGGCGATTATTTCGCTGATTGAGAAACACCCGGCTCGGGTTTTCGATCATCAAGAAACAAATGGTGGCCGCCAAGAAGCTCAATCCGATTTTCCAGGCCATCCGTACGGGTGGGGAGGCAAGTACCATATTGTAGTCAATCAGTGAAAATACAGGCCAATGCCAAAGATACAGCGAATACGACATTCTTCCGATCAGAACCAGCGGAGCTAACGACAGAAATTTTTCCCCAAGGCTATCGCTGCCTCTGATCGGCCCGAGAACACAAACGGTCCCTAAGACGGGAAACAAGGCTTGATAGCCCGGAAAGTGATCGCTTTCTTTGATTAGAAAAAATGAGGCGCCTATGAGCAGCAAGCCAAATGCGGAGAGCGACGCCCGAATCGCCGGATGACGCAAGGGGCGATCCTGCCCGGCGTAGATGGCCAGAATGCAGCCGGCCAGCAATTCATAGGCTCTTGTCGGCAAAAGGAAAAACGCCCACACCGGCCTCTGCCGGGTAAATAACAGGCACAGAATGAAGCTCGCGATGCCGAGTATGGTCAGCACCGGTATCAGGTGTTTTCGTGCAAACTTATACAAGAGCAGGAAAATCAGTGGAAAGAACATATAAAACTGTTCTTCTACCGAGAGCGACCAATAATGGAGAAATGGTTGTGCGTCAGGCGAGATTTCAAAGTAGTTGCCTTGCATCATGAATTTCATGTTGGCCACCGACAACGCAGTCGCGGTGAGATTGGCGCCCGCCGAGGCGAGATCCTGTGGAGTGTAGGTGAAATAAGCTGCGATCAGGCCAGCTACTGCGACGGTGAAAAACGCTGGGAAAATTCTGGCGATTCGCCGTTGGTAAAATTTTGCAAGGCTAAACGAATCTTGCTCGCAATCTCGCTGAATGATGGACGTGATCAAGAAGCCGGAAATTACAAAAAAAACATCCACCCCAACAAACCCGCCCGGCAACCATTTGTTATTAAGGTGAAATAGAATTACCGACAGCACGGCAAATGCTCGAAGTCCGTCGATGGCTGGACGGTATTGGCCCGAAACAGGCTGATGGGACATCATTCGTCTCCAATTGTGATTTCCCGATGCTGGCGATAAAATAAAATAATAATGGATCGTAATATATCTTAATTGAGTAGGCAAATATTTTGCTGGAATTGCTTAGATTTGCCTTCTTTATGGTAGAATTCGCAAAAGAAAAATCCGGGAATTAGGCTAATAAGCCGAAATGACTAGCGCATTTATGTATCGCTCTGGACTGTAGTCAATCTTATCAGTCATTTCATTCGGGACAGGTGCGTCAACCATTTCCTCCCATAGCGCTCTGACTTCCTTCCTCCGAACGGTCAGTCCGACTTCATCACCCCAACCTCTTCAACTGCCGCACAAACGCCTCCGGCAATCTCCCCTCATTGCTGATCGGGACATCCCACGTCACCACCCCTTGATGGTCGTTAACGTACCGCGTGTAGCCGGTCACCAGTTCATCAGGAAATCGCGGCTGGCCCTGCCCCCACCACTCCCCAAGAAAATTCAAAACGTGATATTGGGCCCCGTTGATAAATCGCTGCAGCGGTTGGTACGGCCATCCTTGGGCGGTCGGTGCGCACCAGTCCCCCAGCGGCAGATTGTGCGTCAGTTCCCCCGCCGTGTAGTCTTCGGGTCCGTTGACCGGGACCGGAACGTGGCAGCCGCCAGGATTGAAACCCAGCAGCGCATCGGGATTGCCCGCCTTGAGCGCCGCACGCAAAGACTCGAAGTTCGGCGCTTCAGTGCTCTCAAAGCTAGCCTTCGGCCAGCAGCCATCAACCCACCACCCCGCGATCCTTTTCCCGTACCGGACCGACCATTCCCGGATGACCGATTCCCACAATCTCCGCGGCTCGGTCACCCTCAGATCCCCCGCCTTCCCTTTGAATGGGGCGATATCGTTCGCGTGTTCAGGCGGATGTGCCGGAATGTACAGCATCAGCCGAATGCCCTTCTTGCTCAGCGCCGCGTACAAGTCCGCCGGAAGATCGCGCTTCGAGCACAGTGACGGAACCCGCCCGACAATCTGGTCGTACGCCGCGTTAGGTGAACAGTAATGCCCGGAGTTCTGCCCCAGCGTGATGAAGTAGTACTTCGCCCCGACCTCCGCCAGTTGATCCGCCAGCGCGCCAGCATCAAACGAATCGACGCGCCGGTTCCAATCATCCGCCGAAGTGGTGCCGGGCAGTGCATGGCTCGCCGGCGATTCCAGATAATGCGTCAACACGCCCCATCGCGCATCGCGAAACCAATCAGTAAGATGTGCTCCCTGAGCCATAGCCGTCTCCTTGTTATGAGCAGCAATGTACCCGCACTACACCGGATTTGTAAGTATTGCCGGCAACGAGTCCCGGTGACTTCGATGCGAACGCACCCTAGCCCCGCCCTCCCCTCATTCTGAATTCCGAACTCTGAACTCTGAATTCCCCATTTCCAAGCCTTCCGTGAACTCCGTGGTTTCACCCGTCGCGATCGCTAAAACGCCCTCACATCTGTGCGCAGCCATATCACCCCCCATCGGCCCCAAGCAAAAAATAATTCCGCCTCTAACTCCCTTCCCTCCCAAGACCTACCAACTCTTCCCTCCACACTTGTGCGCACAAACATGGTCCTCCACCCCTTCTATAGAAGCACGCGCCATGCGTCCACTGGCAACTGACCACTGCCCACTGACCACAATAAGGAGTCCGCATGAACTTCCCCCTCAAATCCCTCCGCGCCGGCTCCGCGTCCTTCGCACCTCCGCGTTCCCGCCCCCCGTCGTGCCGCCGTGTCGTCGTGGTTCCCTTCAGCCTCTCGCAAAAAACCTGCGCATCTCCTTCCCCAAAATTCCCCTCCACGCCCAACCCCAAGAACCATTGCGACTTACAGAACCAAAACGAAAAATACCCGCTGCGCAGGTGCGCAAAAAACCCTGCGCATCTTCCCCGAAAAATCTGCGCAGGTGCGCAAACTCCTACCCTCTCCTCTACGGGCGGACACCCCACGAACCACGGCCCACGGATCACGAACCACGCCTACTGGCCTCTGACCGTCCTCCCAAAGAGCCAACACCACAGGAGTTTCATCATTCGCCATTCATCATTCGCCAATCGCTTTCCTGCCATCTGGAAAAAGTTCGCGATTTTCAATACAATACAAAACCTTCATGGACGATCGCCCACGAAAAATAATTCGCTGAGGAGTGCAGGAATGTCCCCCACGGATGGTTTCGGTCCCCGTGTTTCTTCATCTTGCCCCCACTCCCGCTCCATCGCCCTCCCCCAGATGCCCGCCGCGCCCGCCGATCTCCCCATCGAAATCATTTCCGAACTCTCTGGCGAAAAAAAAGAAAAGTGCGGAATCTTCGGCATCGCCGGACCCACTGACGCCGTCGAACGCTGCTACTACGGTCTCTACGCCCTCCAGCACCGTGGCCAGGAATCCGCCGGCATCGCCGCCTCCGACGGCAATGTCATCAACGCCCACACCGGCCTCGGTCTTGTCTCCGACGTCTTCAAAAAAGACATCCTCCGCGAACTCACCGGCAACGTCGCCATCGGACACGTCCGCTACTCCACCGCCGGCTCCAATCGCAAATGCAACGCCCAGCCCATCCTCGAAGAATACATCGGCGGCCAGGTCGCCGTCGCCCACAACGGCAATCTCGTCAACGCCGCCAAACTCAAAAACGAATATCAGCAGTGGGGCCACATCTTCTATTCCACCAGCGATACCGAAATCGTCATCCACATGCTCGCCAAGCCCACCCACCAGGAAAAGCCCGATCCCCTCGCCCACGTCCTCCGCCATCTGCAGGGAGCCTTCAGCTTCCTCTTTCTGTTTCCCGACCGCATCGAAGGCTGCCGCGATCCCTGGGGCTTCCGCCCCCTCGTCATCGGCCAGACCCGCGACGGCTTCTACTGCTTCGCCTCCGAAACCTGCGCCCTGCAAAGCATCCAGGCCACCTACATCCGCGAAGTCCTCCCCGGCGAAATCGTCTCCATCGACAAGACCGGCACCAAAATGTCCAGCCGTTTCTTCACGGAAAGCCTCCCCGCACACCCCTCGCACTGCGCGTTCGAGCACGTCTATTTCGCCAGCCCTTCCAGCAATCTCTTCAGCGACGTGGTCATGGAAGTCCGCCAGCGCATGGGCCGCCAGCTCGCCGTCGAAGCCCCCGTCGATGCCGACATCGTCATGCCCATCCCCGACAGCGGCCGCTCCGCCGCCCTCGGCTATTCCAAGCAAAGCGGCATCCCCTTTGAAGAAGGCATCGTCCCCAATCGCTATGTCGGCCGCACCTTCATTCAGCCCAGCCAGCACATGCGCGACCTCGCCGTGCAGATGAAACTCATCGTCATCCCCGAAATGGTCAAAGGCAAACGCATCGTCGTCGTCGAAGACTCCATCGTCCGTGGCACCACCACCCGCGGCAAGATGCTCGCACTTCGCCGCGCCGGCGCCAAAGAAATCCACATGCGCGTCTCCTGCCCGCCGATCCGCCATCCCTGTTTCTTCGGCATCGACTTCCCCACGCCCACCGAGCTCATCGCCAACGGCCGCACCGTCGACCAGATCCGCGACTTCATCGAAGTCGACTCGCTTTCCTACCTTTCGCTGGATGGCATGCTCCGCTGCATGAGCAAACCCGCCAATCACTATTGCACCGCCTGCTGGTCCGGCCAATACCCCATCCCCGTCGACATGCAAGTCAGCAAATTCGGCCTCGAACGCCACCAAATGAAAATGTTCGAGTGAAATGTTGAATGGAATGAGCAGGTAGGATCGTACCTCAGTGCACCAAACTGGCTGCAAATGCGATTGCAAAAAGCACAGTGAAGACAGCGCCGATGGTAACGCCAACCCACGCCAACGGTTTCGCACGCAAGCGGCCACCTGATGCTGCAATTCGGCGCAGCGCCACGATGCCGGTGACCAGTGCGACGACGGGGCATGCGACAATCACAACCGCTACAGCATTCATTGCTACGTCAACGTACTGTGGCAACGGTGGGCCATCGTTGAGACGCGGAATCCCAATGCCGAACATAATGAAGGCCGCAAATCCGCAATAGACCGCGGGCGAGCAGCAACCGAATACGAAACTCGTGACAGCGAGACGACTCACCCGACGAGTGCCGCGGCCGGCAACGTAATCGAGCGTGCGATCAACCATGTCATGCCTCGTCATCTTGTGAGTTCGCCCGCTCACTCTGAGCGGCCAAACCAACACTGCTCTGAAGAATCCCTAACTGGCTTGACTGACCGGTTGCAGTGTAACCTGATCGCCTAATGATTCCAGATGTTTGACAGTTAGCGGATGAGTCGTCGGGGCTGGAGTTTGTCCCGTATCCCATTCAGCACAGGATGGATGCCGTCTTGCCGCGGCTAACTGCGGAGTTCATCGTCGGCCTGATGGGTGAGGCATAGACGGAACAACATCACAGTGGGATCGCGAACGTCCGGTCTGATTCGATGAGCGGATGGGTGGTCACACGGATCGCGGCGGGCGTGATTTCTATGAGTCGAACATCACAGGGATATTCGCTGGTCGAACCGGTGTACGCGTGGACCCGGCCGTTGTGCGGTATGGCGAGTGTTACGTGGTTGTGGCCGGAGAGAACCAGGCGGGCGCGGGGGTGGCGGTCGAGGAGGGCGTTGAGGGGACCGACGTATTCGGGGGCCGGTACGTGGATGGGTTCGGGCAGGCCGGAGAGATCGGTGGGGATGGGCTCGAGGCCCTCGTGGGTGATGACGATGGCGGGGCAGCCGGGGTTCTTGGAGAGCGTAGCGTCGAGCCGTGCGAGGTCGGCAGAGTTGATGCGGGCGTTGCAGGGGGTTGTGGAGGACCAGCAGAAGTGGCCGATGCCTTGGGCGTCGGCCCACTGGGGGTTGAATGCAATGAGGTCGACGCCATCGAGTTGGGCGAAGTAAGGGGCGAGAGTGAAGCTGGGGTGCGCGGCCAGGACGGATTTCCACAGGGCAATGTGATCGACTTCGGGGGTGCGGGCGAGGTCGTGATTTCCGAGGCACAAATAGATGGGGCAGGGGAAATCGTGGAAGATCGCGAGGAAGCGGGAGATTTCGGCATCGGAGGTGTTGTGGGTCATGTCGCCGCCGAAAAGGAGGATATCGACGCGATTGTTGATGATGAAGTTGCGGAGTCCATGGGCGATTGCAGCGTGGCCGCCGACGTAGTAGGTCTGGAAGTGGAAGTCGCCGGGGGTCGCTTCGAGGTGGAAATCCGTGATAAACGCCAGCTTCATCCAAGGCTCCTGATCGCGTGTACCGGAAGGGAGATGCGCGGGGGGCATGATACGTGAAATGCGAGGCTGCGGGGAGAGGATATCGGCAGGGCGGGGAGCACCTGAACTCGCATCCCCATGTCCGCCAGTTGCTTCGGATGAGACCTGATCAGGTGATGGGCGGGGGCGTTGGCCGGTTGAGGGGGCGATTGCGCCCACGCACCGCCGGACTGATCAAATCGCACTCCGCAAGCCGATAAGAGAAGTCAGGAGGCGCCTATGGGTATCACTCATTCTAACCCGCCTGAAGGGCACCGCGTCTACGATCCCGTCTTTATCATCATGATCGTCGCGGTCATCCTCGCCGTCGCCAGCAGCGTTACCCTGCGACTCTCGGTAGGGGGGATCGGTCCGAAGTCGGCTCAGGCTGCGGAAGATTCTGATTTCGATCACATCAAGGGGCCCGTTCACAAATCGCCTGTCCATCACCTTCCGTGACTGTACCTTTCACGCGACGCAAAAATGCCGATGCCCGCGAAGATCCTTCGCGGGCATCGTAGTTTTTGCAGGTGGCATATTGCACTGCCAGGCAACAGCGCGGCTCAATCCTGCGGTGGCTGCGGCGTTGGCGGCTGATCCTTTGGTTCTTCAGGAGGAGTCAGCGGGACCTCCGCAATCGGCGATGCCGTCGTCTCCTGCGGCGTATCAACCGGTGCAGGCTTCACGCTTGCCTGTGGCTCGGACGGCTGCGTTTTCGCCGGCGTTTCATCCATCGCATCGGCAATCAAATCATCAATGGGATCGCCCGTATTCAAATCGCCGCCCGTCGGTCCCGTCAGCGCCAGTGGATCGCCCACCGGTCCTTGCGCCGGTGTTCCCGGCACCGGACGCTGCTGCCGCGCCGGCGGTGGCGTCCCTGGTCCCGGTGCACGCCGCAACGGACGTTGTCCCGGCACGGATACCTGAAACTCGCCTTGATCCTGCGGCGGCATTTCCCGACGCGGCTGTACAGGAGCTTGTACCGGAGCCTGTCCCTGTATCGGAACGGGTCCTTGATTCTGCCTTTGTCCTTGCCCTTCCGCACCTGGTGCATTCGGAAGGCCACCTTCGGCTGAACGCGAGCTTGTCGGCCCGCCGGGAGCGCGCGGTCCCTGCGCTGGCCCTGCAGGACCACGTGCAGGACCCCCTGGCGTCCGCGGTCCTCCTAGACCATTCGGACCACCCGCACTGCGTGGACCGCCCGGTCCACCCGGACCACGCGGACCATTCTCCCGCATTTCTGGCGGACGATCGTTCGGCGACTGCATGATCCGCCCGTCCGGGAGCGCCGGCTTCGGCTGATCGAACGCAATAATCTTTTCCATCGGCACAGCTTCACGCTTGTAGTCGTCGTACATCACCAGCACCAACTGCGTCAGAATCTGCCCGTCGACCACCCATGCATCCCCCTTCTCCGTCTTCACTCGCGTATTCCGCTTCGGCAGTTTCTTCCGCAATTCCTCATACGTCTGATCCTCGTACCGCAGGCAGCACATCAACCGGCCGCAGCGCCCGGAAATTTTCGTCGGATCCAGCGTCGCCTTCTGCACCTTCGCCGAACGCATCGATATCGGAGTCAACACCTTCAAGAACTGTTTGCAGCAGCAATGCTGGCCGCATTTCTCGTAGTCCGCCGTAATCCGCGCCTCATCGCGTGCCCCCACTTGCCGCAGTTCGATTCGGGTATGCACCTGATGCGCCAAGTCACGCACCAGCCCGCGGAAATCCACCCGTTGCTCACTCGTGAAATAGAATAAGACTCGCTCGCCCCCGAGGAGATATTCGACGTCCACCATCTTCATCGGCAGACGGTGTACCGCCACCAGCTCCCGCGCCTGCACCAGTTGTTTGTGCCGCCCTTCATCAAACTTCGCCTGCTCCGCCAGATCCTGGACCGTCGCCACACGCAGCACGCGCCCCTCCTCGGTAAACGGATAATCTTTCCCCCCGGATTTCTCAATGTACTCCAGCATCTTGTCCCGCGTGATCGACTTCGAACATCCCCCGTTCCCGCACACCGTCGTCAGCATCTCCGCAATTTCCGTCCCCCGCGCCGTCCGCACCACCAACTTCGTCCCGCACCCCACCTTCTGCGTCACATCCGACGGAAACTCCCCGATCTCCTTCAGATACCCATACCGCACCACCATCGTCTTCGGCGGCGGATTCTCCGCGGGTTTCTCTTCCAACGGCATCAGTTCAAGCGAAATCGCCATGCAAATCTCCCGATCGCATTCCGACTCCACAACAGCAGCGCAGCAGACTACCCGGCACTAGTGCCGCAGCCACCGCGGCTTCATGCCGTCGTGCGAGCCCTGAAGTTCAGACAAATAACGCGATCGGGAACCCCGCCCCTCACCCCTGCGCACCGGAACCGGCACCGGCTTCGGCCTCGACACTAATCCCAGGATCCGACGCAACGCGTCGATCACCGAAAGGAAGATGCTGACGAATCTCTCAACCATGTCTCAAATTCTACAAAGTCCTGCCTGCGGATGGAAGCTAATCATCGGTGCAATATGGGGCAGGAAGCCTCACTAGGTATGCATTGTGGGTCGACGACTCGTCCGGATCCCATCATTTCAGTTCACGGGTCTTGTCATGCCATCGCTGCTAGAACCCAGGTGGCCCGTCAATATGCACCTTCAGGAGCGCGGCTCTCAGTTCTGTGGCATCTGCTGGAGTGACTCCCGTACCGGCCACATCAAGATACCGAAATTCTTTGAGATCCTTGAGTTGTGCTACGCCTATGGCGGTCACTCTCGTCCCCGACACGCGTAGGTCGCGCAAGGACTGAAGACTCTTGAGTTGACTCAGGCCCGCGTCGGTGACCGGCGTGAATTCGAGATAGAGCGACTGAAGTTTTTTCAAGTCCATGAGATGAGCGAGTCCTGCATCGCCTACGCGTGTTTTGTATAGGTTTAGCCTCTGCAGTTCATGAAGATTTTTCAGATGAATTAGTCCCGCATCATCAATCTGAGTGCGTTCCAGATCGAGTTCTCGAAGCTTCTTCATGTTCGCAAGGTGGGCCAGACCCGCATTGGTTATCCGCGTGTTGCCGAGCCCAAGGACCTCTAGTCTGTTCAACCCTTCTAGCTGAATTAGTCCCGCATCAGTAATCTGTGTGTTGTTCAGATCTAGCTCTTCAAGCAACGTAAGATCTTTGAGCCAGATTAATCCGGCATCAGTGATTTCCACGAAGCCCGCTTCCAGCTTTCTGAGCCGCTTGAGATTCTTAAGATGGGCCAGTCCTGCATCAGTGATTTTTGTAGCACCGAGATCGAGCATTTCGAGTGTCTTGAGATCCTTGAGGCCGATCATCCCCGCATCGGTGAGTTTTGTGTCTGAAAGGCCCAGCCTCCGGAGCCACTTGAATTTCTTGACGTGTGCCAGTTTCGCGTCAGTTGTTGCTTCTGCTAAGCCAATGGTTGATCCATCAATTGCGCATTCATTTACCGCGACGGTTACTGCGCGATCCAACACCCATCCACAAGAACCCAGACAGGTTTGAATTCGTTTTCCACCCATCGGCTCAACTTCAAGTATGTAAGCCCCCATCTTCTCCCGCGCCTTCTGTTCACTCTTCCACCCCCAATACAACCATCCCCACGTCCCGCCCAAGACCAACCCCGGAATCATCACTAACAAGACCACCCGGCGTGCCCACCGCCACGCCGCTCCCCGCAGCGGTCTTCGCCGATATGTCCGCGGATCTCCCGCGTCAAACTCCCGCCCGCATTCCGGGCAGCGCCCCGTCGTCGCACGGAGATCGTATCCACATCGCCGGCAATAACGCGTCGGGTCCGCCGCTCTAATCTCAGGTGTCTTCATGTCCTCATCATCTACCGTGCCGCAGGCCAGAGCAACACCCACCGGTCTCAAACGAATTACATGCGATTACCGGCATTATCGACGCGCCACCCATTATCTCGTACCTTACTCCTCAACTTTCTCAACCCCATGTGTTTCAAAGGACGCCGTATGCCTACCTACCTCAAGCCCGACCCGCACCTCCTCGATGATCGCCCCAATCCGCTCATGGCCATCGACGCCCATCAATCCATACCCCTCCAGCCTCTCATCCCCATTGGCCACGGCAAAACGCCGATGACCGGCTGGTCCTCTCACGATGAAACCCTCACCTGGACCATCATCGCCCCGCGCGCCCAAGCCTATCGCGTCAGCATCCTGCTCCGCTCCAAGACCGCCACCCCGCTTATTCTCGAAATCACCGCTGCGGGCCAAACCCTCACCCAAGCGCTCCCGGCCGCCACCACGCCGTGGGATCGCTTCAATCTCGATACCCTTCTCAATCTCCCCGCCGGCCAGCACACCCTCGCACTGCGCATCAAATCCGTCACGGGCTCTGGCGATCTGGCCATTGATCTCCACGCCGTCGAACTCACTCTCCCTGCTACCCTCGCCAAACTTGCCGCCGAAGCCCAAGCCCTCCGCTCCAAGCAAACATGGTTCTCCGACGCCGCCCACGGCATCTTCGTCCACTGGACCTCTCAATCCGTCCCCAGCGCCGGCAACCCCAAACCCTACGCCGACGCCGTCCGCGATTTCGACGTCGAACGCTTCGCAGACCAGGCCGCACAAACGGGCTGCTCCTTCGTCGTCTTCACCACCTCCCACGGCGAAATGTATTTCCCCGCACCGCTCAAGTCTCTCGATGCCATTATCCCCGGCCGCACCGCAAAGCGGGACCTCGTCCCCGAACTCTCCGCCGCACTCGCCCGCCGCAACATCAAACTCTTCCTCTACTTCCACCTCGGCTGCGAGCCCGCCTGGACCGCCATCTCCGGCTTCTATGAAACCGATTCCGAACCCTACTTCAAGAAATGGCGATCTATCATTGAAGAAGCCGGCCTCCGCTACGGATCATCCGTCGCCGGCTGGTGGTTCGATGACGGCGCCGTCACCTACTACTACCATCGTCCCGACTGGCCCTCTCTGACTCGCGCTGCCAAAGCTGGCTACCCCGATCGCCTCGTCACCTACAACGCCTGGGAACTTCCCTCACCCACCAATTGCATGGATTACCACGCCGGTGAGTTCAACGAAGACCCCATCTTCTCCGGCCACCTTGCCCCTGCCGACCACGGTCTGCTCCCCTCCGGCCCCTACGCCGGCCTCCTCGCCAGCAGCGCCTTCGTCGCCGAGAACGACTGGGTCCACACCAAACTGAATACCCCCATCGCTCCCATCCGCTGGACCCCCGAACAACTCGCCGATCTGCTCGGAGGATTCCGCGCCCACCACGCCGTCCCTATCATCAACCTCATGATCTACCAGGAAGGCACCTTCTCCGAATCGTCGTTGCAAACTTTCGCTGCCGCCTGCGCGAACCTCAAACAATCGGCGAAGTAAACGCTGGCCACTCTCCACCTCGCAAGTCATGCGCGTTCGTACGCGCACGTTGTGGGTGAATCTACAATTCCTCCCCAAGCCTCTCCGCGACCCACGGCAACAAAACCCCCTGGCACTTCACGACATCCGGATCCCGGCTCACAACAAACTTCTCATCCAGCGGCCATCCCATCTGACCGTTTTCAAAGCACTGCACCGCGAACTCGATAAAGTGCCACAGATCGGAGGCCACGAGGTACTGCACCGTTTCCTCATCCTTCCATGGGTCGACAAAGCAAATCGGATTCCGTCCCTCCACTGCATATTCCGGCATCAGCACGAAATAACGCCCGCACCCGTCATCCGCAATCGGAATCCAACGCCGCGATTTCCACGTCGGAAAAATCCTCCACACATATTCAATATTGAACTGGGTGTCGCGTGTCCGAATGCCGTAAAGGCCGCCAATTTGCAGGCATCCCCCATTCAAGAAGCGCACCCACGCCTTCACTTCGTCCGGAAGTATGAAAGCCGCCTCCGCTTCGAACGTGTCGATCATCTCCTCCGTCGCCGGCGCTCCTCGCACGGTACTCGGACGCGTCCGAACGCCAAACAGCAGTCTGCGAATGGAGACTGGAACACTCACTCCGTCTCCTCCCAACCCGCGCGAAGAAAATTGGCCACGACGTTAAACATGAAAGAGAAAACTAAGAATACTCGCCCCCAATGTCAATTCTCGTTTCAATTGCTTCGCCGGCATCTCCCAAGGAACAAGAGCAGCAGGGGGCGCTGGACATGAGGAAATACATCGCTTCTAGATCGACGCAGCAGTCTCCGCCCGTCGTTCCGCTTCACTCATTTTCGTCGCCTCCGCCTGCCGTCCACCGATCCACGCCAGCAGGATCGCCCAGAAAGTCAGCGAAAGCATAAACAGCGGGAATTGCAGAGGCTGTGGCAGCGAATAAACTGCGGTCACAATCGGCACCCACACTCCCCACGTCGCCACCAGCACGGGCAGCACGTTACTCTTGTAATACTGCCAAGTCAGGCAAGATCGCAGATTCCGCCCGCTGAATCCCCTGTGAACCAGGTCGTAAACGATGGTGTTTACAATCGCTGCGAAGAACGGATTGAATAAGAACTGATCCACCAAGACCTTAGGCGCAATGGTCCGAAAGTCGATGGCATCCCCAAATATATGGGACTGCATTCGATACATGTAGTAAACAATCGCCCCCTGGCAAGCCCAATTGATACCGGTAAAAGACATGACATAAACATTGTTTTTGCGGGGTCTTCCGCGCTGGAAGTACAAGATCTTGACGATCTCCGGTGCCACCGCCCCAGCCAAGAAAGTGGCCAACATAGGAAATGGCAGCCCGATTTTGTCTTTGGCATCGGCAAGCGATTGCAGCAGGAATCGTGATGATGGTACAAAATAGTACCCCAACACCAACGCCACCATCAGCGCCTGCACGATCAATCCCGGAACAAGATTGGCGCGAGCGGCGCGCAAACCGATAAGCAGTGGCGATTTATGGTGTTGTTTGGACATCTGTTTTCCAGTGGCGCATGCGCAATGCCGCAGTTTACAGCAGATTCCCCCAAAAACCTACGGCACCTTCTGCAAATGTCGCCACTTACTTGCGTTCGTACGTCCCGATGATTTCCCCCTGTCCGACGACGTGATTTTCCATTGCCGCCAGAAGTTTCTTCTTGTCTACCTCGCCCGTCACCGTCAGCGTTTCGTTCAGCGCGTATACCTTGAAATGATAATGATGTACACCATGTCCCTTGGGTGGTGACGGCCCGTTCCAACCTCTCTTGCCCCACGTGTTCTGGCCTTGGCTCGCCCCTGAAACGCTCTTCGGTGACGATGTCTTTTCGATGCCCTCGGGCAAGGATTTGAGCGATGTCGGGATGTTGAAAATCACCCAATGTACCCAAGGCTCAGCAGTGGGAGCATCCGGATCATCGCAGATGACCGCCAGCGTTTTGGCGCCGTTCGGCACCCCGGACCAGGCCAGCGCCGGCGAAACGTCATCGCCGTCGGCAGTGAATCTTGTTGGAATGGTCTTATCGCGTTCGAAAGCAGTCGTGGTCACCGAAAAGTCTGTCATCTGTACACCTCCCTGGGGTGCAGCGCTGCTGGTGGACGATGGACCATTGAGCGCGGCTTCTCGCGAGCAAGCTGTCATCGAAAGCATCAGCAGCAGAATGGTGTTGCAGCGGAACATGGAAGAATCCTTCTCATTGCCATTGCCTATTTTAACAGCCATGAGGAGATTGGAAAGTCGTTTGTCGTGACATGAATTTGCAGCATTTTTTTGAAATAATAGAAAAAGCGATTGATTTATCGTAAATGTGTGGTATTAAATGGGGACGCGAGTGCAGAGAGAGCCGACAGCGTGAGAGGGCGCTGTGGATGATTGACACCAGGACGAGGTTTTCATGGAGAGGGCTCTCCTTCGGCAAACTCCCCATTTTATATTGGCTTTTGCGGTGCTGGGGGCTGTTTCAAGCCTTCGTCCGGATTACGTCTACGCGGGTTCACTCGATGAATTCTCGCTGAATACTGCAATGCAGGGCAATGCCGCAAACTACGCCAGTGGTACGCCCGGCAATATCAGCGACGTCCTGATCACGACTTCCAGCGGGCCGGCGCTGACGATTAGCAACGGCAGCGTCACCATGGAATCACTCAGCGTCATCAATGGCCATACCTATTCAATTTCCAATGCCACCTCAATTTCCACCTCACGAACGCTGACGCTCGGAAACAGCAGCGGATTCACTAACTGCAACTCCGGCGTATCCAATGATCTCATCTATGTCTCTGGCGGCTCCAATCTGACGATTTCCGGAACGAATACCGGTATTGGAACCGGTGTTCTCGGGGTCACCTTGGCCAGCAGTGGGAACTTCAATGTCGCGAGCGGTTCGTCGCTTACGGTTTCGTCGGTCATCACCGGTGCGTACGGCATCACCAAGACCGGTGGCGGCACTTTGACGCTCAGCGCCATGAATTTGTATACCGGTGCTACCAACGTCAGTTCCGGGACGCTCGTGCTCGGCGAAGATGCCGTTTCCACTTCTGTAGTCGGTACCTCGGTCACCGGCATTAACTATGCCAACGACACATTTGGCAGTGTGACGGGCGTGTCGATCGGTGATCGTGTGGTCTTCGGTGGTAGCATTCCGGGAGGACTTTCCGCAAGTACTGTCTACTATGTGATTGCCGGCACCAGCGGCAGTAATTTCAAGGTGTCGCTGACCAAGAACGGTTCATCTGTAAATCTGACTTCAAACGGCTCTTCCGTTACAGCGAGCCGCGTTGGCACTCTGGGTTCGGCCAGTTCCGCGGTGGACCTTGGTGATTCCAACACGGGGGCCAACACTGTTTCGCTGCTTACGGGCGGGGGATATACGATAGAGCGGGCAATCACCGTCGCCAACTATGGCAATGGCACAACGATCGGCGGCAACACCAATGGTACTTCCACGTTCTCCGGCACCATCTCCCTCAACAAAAGTGTGGTGCTGACATCCGCAGCCACAGGATCGAATTACGTGGACTTCACCGGCGATATCACCGGAAACGAGAACGTTACCATTGGCGGAACTGGCGCCGCAGGAGCAGGCATCGTCCGATTTTCCGCGGTTGATAAGTCCTATACTGGCAGTACCACCATCAATGCCGGCGCGACCTTGCTGGCCAACACACGTCTGGCCACAAACGGCGTCAGCGTCAACGGTATCCTTAAGGGTACGGGCACCATCAACGGCCTGGTTACGGTAAACAGCGGCGGCGTTCTGGCCCCCGGTTTGAGCCCCGGTAGCCAGAGCTTCGCCGGCGGTCTGACGTTTTGCTCGGGGGCCATTTATCAGTGGGAACACAGTGGCGGAAACGTCACCGGCACGTACGACTCCGCAACTCTCACCGGCGGCAACCTCTTGATCGACGCGACCGCCGGTACCGGCGCGAAACTCCAGCTTTCATTTGCCGACGGCACGAATTTCTCGAACAGTTTCTGGAACGATCCACAAGCATGGACGATCATCGCCAACGGTAATGGCACGAGCGCCGGTAGATTCGACAACAGCAACATCTCGATTTATGTGGGTGGATCCGCAACGGGCTCGGCAAACGCCGTTGCCGGTGAAGGCGCATTCTCGACCGCGCTTAATGGAAACAACGTTGTTCTGAACTGGCTGCCGAATAGCGATTCTGTCTTGTCGCTGGGCACTTCCAGCATGACGCTCAAATCGTTCACGACCGGCACCACCGGTTCCACTTCCAACCTGCACAATGCCCAGACCACCGGTGCGGCCACAACTTATGCAATCGGGGTATCGAATGATGGCCTTAGCGTGACCGATCCGGATTCTGCCGGTTCGATCGCCGCAGGCGGCGACAAGATGCTTACCGTTGCCTTGGTCAACAATGTCAACGGTTCGGCCATCAGCGGCAACAGAACCTACACCGTTACCGTCACCAACAACGGTAACTCCGGCGATACAGTCAAGACGATCAACGTCACCGCCAACGTCTTCCAGCAGGCATCGCTGACCACCTCCACCAGCGGCGGCAACCTGAATCTGACCAACACCGCCAGCAACGACAACGGCGCCAGCAGCCAGAGCGCCGGCGTGACGATCAACAGCCTGTCCATCGGCGACACCACCCACTTCAATGCCCCCACCCTGGGCGTCTCCCATGCCGTCGGCAACGGCGATACCTCCGGCGTCATCGCCACCGTCGGCACCTACTCGCTCAAGAGCAACGTCCTGAACAATAATTTCCGCACCTACAACACGATGATCACCAGCACCGCCCAGTACACCGATTCGGCCCTGAACAGCCAGGCGTCAGTATCCGGCCCAATCTGGTCGATCTCCGCCACCCAGAGCAACGTTTCGACGGGCATCGATTGCAGCGGCCATGACACTTTTTCCGTCGCCGGCCAGTCGGCCGATGTCGCCAACAACTCTTCCTATGCCGGCTACTATTCGACCGTCGATCATGCCGACGCCGCCGGAGCCCTGAAGGAAGTCGTCGGTACCACGGCCACGATTCTGGCCGGCACCAATAACTCGGGTTCCACCCAAACGCTCGAGATGACTTGGCGGACCCGTCAGGACGGCGAAATCTACCCCGGCACGACGCCGCCATTCAGCGGTTCGCCGGTGGGCCTGTACAGCGATGTGGTGAATGTCAGTGGCGTGACGGGCATCTACGTGTTGCAGATGACGTACGATCCGGCGGTGATGCCGTCCAACGTGCAGCAGGGCGGCCTCTTGCTGGGCTGGCTGCACAACGGGATCTGGGAAAACGCGGTGCTGGGCAACGATTACAGCGCCGGCGGGGCTGTGACGAACGAAGGCACCACGAACTGGCTGACCGCAATTGGCGGATCGCTGGACAGCAGCGATCTGGGCAAGTTCGGCGTGGATACCGTGGACCACACGGTGTGGGCGGTGTTGAACCACAACAGCGAGTTTGCGGTGATTCCGGAGCCGGCATCACTGGGCCTGCTGGGCCTGGGCGCCCTCGGTCTGTTGTCCCGCCGCCGTCGCGCGGCGTAAGCGGAATATCTCCGATGAAGTGATGGATTTCCCGACGGCTGCAATTTGTAGGATGCAGTCCCGGTGTATTGCGCTCAGGCAAAAAAATTGCTGCCCCACAAAGCAGAAGCCCCCGGCGCTGTGCGTCGAGGGCTTCCGTGATTTGCGATGAATCGGCTCGAGATTTACTTGGCCATGTCCTTGAGAGCCTTGAGGGGGCGGACCTTGATGACCTTCCGCGCCGGCTTCGCTTTGAACATCACTTCTTCCTTGGTGAAGGGATTGATGCCCTTGCGCGCCGCGGTGGCCGGCTTCTGAATGACGGTGATCTTCAGGAGGCCCGGCACGACGAAGAGGCCCGGTCCCTTCTTGCCGACGTTCTTGCCGATCAGGCCGGCGAGGGCGTCGAAGACCGAGGCGACTTGCTTGCGGGACAATTCGGTGCTGACGGCGATGCTCGAGAGAATCTCGCTCTTGGAGGGGGCTTTTCCGGCCATGTGAGTCCTTTCAGGTAAGAAGAAAGAAATGATCAAACCAGCCGGGAATTGTAAGCTCGCCGACCGGCAGCGCCAACTGATTATTTCTGCTCCTTGAAAACAAGGGTTCCGAGGGCCTGGTGCCGCGACTTGAGGAGATCACACCATCAGCCTGCTGCGGCGCCATATACAGGTGCACCCCAATTGGATCGGATGAGCGAAATCCGGTGGTGAATCCGGCGGCTTGCGTAGAAATATGTATGAATGCAAAATGAAAGTGGCCGCATCCTTTCGGACGCGGCCACGGTATTTGCTCAGGTTGTGTACTTCTATTGCCTGCATACTCCCCAGGCATTCATTAACAAACTCAAGCCACGCGACGACGGCGGCGGCTGAGCAGGCCGACCGAACCCAGGGCCAGCAGACCCA